>Ga0255755_1001897_pt1 | contig 17821 bp, 17 predicted proteins | sample 011ome_18_FD_179955 | JGI IMG/M metagenome (GOLD analysis project Ga0255755, IMG submission 179955) | Coastal salt marsh microbial communities from the Groves Creek Marsh, Skidaway Island, Georgia - 011501BT metaG (version 2) | ecosystem: Environmental > Aquatic > Marine > Intertidal zone > Salt... | reverse complement strand
AATGGAGGCTGAAGCCGGAATCGAACCGGCGTAAACGGCTTTGCAGGCCGCTGCATAACCACTCTGCCATCCAGCCTGAAAGTTTGCGAATCAATTATAACTAATTGATTTGAGATTATATATCTAATTTTTTTACTATGTATTCAGCTATTGCCAAAGAGCAAGTTAAGCCTGGGCTTTCAATTCCCTGCAAAAATACTAACCCTCTGCAAGAATGATGATCACTTGTTAAAATTGAGAAATCAGCAAAATCTTGATTAATAGATTGTATCTTTGGTCTTATTCCGACATAGTCCTCTTGAAGTTCATACTCATTAATCTCATTCCAGTATCGCTTAATCTCATTATAAAACCTATCCTTTGCATTATTTGAGAATGTAAAATCCTGTTTTTCTATAAACTCTATATCGGGACCAAATTTACCAGCACCAGAGAGGTCTATTGTGTAATGAATACCTAGGCCATGTTTACCTGGCAATGGGTATATAAGATGATTAAATGGGGTAAAGCCAGAAATTTTATAATAATGGCCCTTGCAAAGATTTAATTCTTTTAACAATTTTGATTTTAGTATAGGGTTTATTCTTTTTCCTATTTCATAAGAATGAAGCCCAGTTGCGAAAACAAGAAATTTTGAAGAAATAGTAAATTTTTCATTTCCGGTTTGAATAAGTACATTATGATTATCTGCATCAAACTGATGTTCAAGGAAAGATGAATGTTTAATAATTGTTCCGCCATGAGATTCAAAATCTAATTCGTATGATCGCACTAGTGCTGGAACATCAATAATTCCAGTATTTTCTGAAAAAATCCCAAATTGAATTTCTTTACTTAAATTAGTCTCTAATGCATTTAGGTCATTTAAATCAAGAATTGAGAGCCCTTTAACACCATTGTGATGGCCGTTTTCAATTAACTTAAGCAATCTATCCTTATCATCCTCACCCCCTACAATTATCTTTCCAACTTTTTTACATGGAATTTCTTTTTTTTTTGCATATTCATATAAAAGCTGATTGCCCCGATAAGTAAATTCTGCTTTTAAAGACCCCGATGGATAATATATACCCGAATGCAAAACACCAGAATTTCTAGAAGAGACTTCATCTCCTAAAAAATTATTTTTTTCTACAACTATAGTTTTATAGCCAGATTTTTGGAGCTCCATAGCAGTTGCCATCCCTACAACCCCGCCGCCAACTATTACCGAGTCAAATGCGATTAAATCACTCACACCAATCTAGCTGGAACAATAATCAATGAACATGATCTTCTAAAAAAGTATTTATAGAGCTCACAGTATATGAAATTTCTTCATCTGTAATACCAGTAGAAGATGGTAAAGTGCAAACTTTTTGAAATAGAGATTTTGAAACATCTAAATCTTCTTTTACGCAGTTTTTGAATGGTTCTTGCATGTGCATGGGCACCCAAAAAGGTCTTAGCTCTATTCCTTTATTTTGGGCATATGAATACAAATTTTCAAAATTGATGTTTGTATCTTTATTAAAAAGAATATATGAAATCCATCTTGATGAATCAATAGATTCATGCATTGATCCAACCCCAGAAAGAAAAATATTATTTTGATAGAAATTATGTATATATAATTTTTTATCAACAAATTCATGGTATCTCTCAAGTTGCGCGCATCCAACTGCAGCCTGTAAATTTGTCATTCGGTGATTAAAACCTATTTCATCATGTGTATACTCATATCCGGTTCTTGCTGTTGTGCTTGTATGTTTACATGAATTAAAAAATGAGGAATCATTTGTGAGAATTGCTCCTCCTCCACCTGAAGTAAACGTCTTGTTGCCATTGAATGAAATGGTTATGCATGTAACATTTAAATTACCTAATTTTTGATTATTTGGCATAACTCCCAGCGCTCCAGCAGCATCTACAATGACTGGAATGGAATAATCTTCATAAATATTATTTAATTCTTTTGCATCACATGAGTTACCTAGAGCAAAAACTGGAACAATAGCTGCTATGCGTTGCCCAGTTTCTTTATGAAACCAATTTTGCCCTTTTATTTCACAATTGTTGTCTATTGCTGATCTTAATTTTTCAAGATCTAAATTTAGATTTTTTGAACTAATATCTAATATCCAAGGAGTAGCTCCACAATGCGCAACAGCATTTGCAGTTGCTATAAAAGTATAATCAGGGATTATTACAAGATCATTATGAGAAGCCCCAACATTATGAAGTGCAAGTGATAATGCAGATGTTCCAGAGTTTACCGCGCATGCATTCTTAAAGCCTGAATGAAATTCAAGCTGCTTTTCAAAGTCAGTAACAAATTTACCAACAGAAGAAACAAATTTAGTATCAATGCACTCAGTTAGGTTTCTTTGCTCGTTTCCAGTAATATTTGGAATACAGATCGGAATAGTTTTCTTATGAGCCATTTAGAATATTATAATTTCCATAAAAATTTCTATCGCTCTCTACATCTGAATAAAGGTTATTGTTTAAAAATCCAATTAGCTCTTCAATTCCATTGTCCACTGTCCATAGAGGCTCAAAATAAAGCTCCTCTCTTACTTTTGTAAAATCTACAATATAGTTTCTTGGATCATTTCCTCCATCAACGTACTCAACATTAAGATCGGGTATATATTTTTTTATAATTTCTACAATGTTTCTCTTTGTTAAATTATTTGCATCACCCCCCGCATTAAATATTTGATAATTAGTTTTTTTAATATCCATCACCAAAACTCTGTGAATCAATCGAGCGAAATCTCTAACATGGCAATAAGGTCGCCAAGTATCAGCATCATAAACTTCTAGTCTTTTTTTGGTATATGCATCATAAATAAACTCATTCACAGTTAAATCAAATCTCATTCTTGGAGCCGCACCGAATGCTGTTGCAAAACGCAGGATAGTTGCAGAAAAATCAAAATTATCTGAATTACTAATTATAAATTTTTCATTGTGTACTTTATCTTCTGCATATAATGAGAGTGGGTTTAATGAAAAATTTTCATCAGCTTTCTCGCCATCTTTTATTAATCCATAATTTGAACAAGTTGATACAAAGATAACTTTATTGAGATTATTCCCATTCAATTGCTTTAAAAAGCTTTGAATAGCAAGATTATTAATTTCGCTTGAAAGATTTGGATATTTCTTTGTAATTGGATCGCCCACCAATCCTGCCAATATTACAACATCAGTTACATTGTTTTCATCAATAAAAGTTTTTGGTAAATCATTTCTTAAATCATGATTTATAAAAATAATTTTCTTATTTAATAGAGAGGAGTAAATAGATTTTGCATGATCATAAATGAAGTTATCTAAAATTAAGACATCGATTTCTGCTTCAGCCAATGCATTTGCTATGCAAAGCCCAATATATCCACCACCCCCAGCAAGAAGAACTTTTCTATTCTTATGTGGATAATTATCTTTAAATCTTAAAAACTCCGACTCTATTGACTCAGAAATTAATATATCTCTATTCAGCATAATTTATATATAATGGTAACTAATAAGGCTTAATTATACTCCACAAAATTTAAAGCTCTGTGATAAAACCTAATAAAAATATAGCATTCATTTTTGCACGTGGAGGCTCAAAAGGCCTACATAGAAAAAATATAAAAACATTCTGTGGTAAGCCTTTGATAGCTTGGACTATTGAACTGGCAATAGAATCTTCACTGTTTAAAAGAGTAATAGTCAGCACTGATGATGATGAAATCATGAAGATTTCTAAAGATTATGGAGCTGAAGTGCCATTTTTAAGACCTTCAGAACTTTCAACAGATATTGCAAATGAGTGGTTTGCATGGAGACATGCTGTAGAAAGCTTGAATGAATCAATAGATTATAACTTTGTTTGTTTGCCGTGTGTTTGCCCCCTAAGGAGTGAGAAGGATATTGAGGGAACTATTAATTTATTCAATAAAAGTCAGTTTGATCTTATTTTTACTATTTCTAAATCAGACAGATCTCCGTATGTAAATATGATTGAGATTAATAAAGAAAAAGAGGTTAAGCTATCAAAGTCAGTTGATTCTAATAAAATTTTTAGAAGACAAGACTCTCCTAAAATATATAACATCGTCCCATCTGTATATATTACAAGCCCTAAATATATTAAAGAAAATAGCTCTATGTGGGCTGGAAAAATTTCTGGATATGAAATACCACACTCAAGATCTATTGATATTGACTCCGAGATTGATTTCAATTTTGCTGAAATGCTTTTTCAGCAAAACATCAAAAGTTAAAATGCATAATAAAGAAGACAAAATCAAGATTATTGCAGAAGTTGGCGTCAATCATAATGGCTGCATTAAGAGTGCATTAAGGTATATTCAAGCTGCAAAAGATGCTGGTGCTAATGCAGTTAAATTTCAATTATTCTCTTCAGAAAAACTGGTAACTAGCAATGCAAAAACTGCACAATATCAGAAATCAAATACAGGCACTTCTAAGCAAACTGAATTATTAAATAAGCTTGAGCTCTCAAATCATCAAATTATTACACTTCAAAATTTTGCAAAAAAAATAAAAATTGATTTCATATGCACACCATTTGATATTGACTCTCTAAAATTTCTAATCAAAAGAAAAGTATCTGTAATTAAATTATCTTCCGGTGATTTTGATAATTTATTCATGCATGAAGAAATTATTAAAAATAACTATCCGGTGATTCTATCGTCGGGAATGGCTGATGAATCAGAAATTATTAAGACTCTTAATATATATAAAAATAATAACCATAAAAATCTATCTATGTTGCATTGCGTCAGCGCCTATCCCGCTCAACTCTCAGTTTTAAATTTACAATATATTGCACGCTTATCTGAGTTATTCCCAAAGATAAAAATTGGTTTTTCGGATCATTCGACTGAAATACTAACAGGTGCGCTTAGTGTAATGGTTGGAGCGCAAATCATTGAAAAGCACATTACCTTTTCAAATAATCATGTGGGCCCTGATCATAAAGCATCTCTCACAATTTCAAATTTTAAAAAATATGTTTCTCAAATAAGATTGGCAGAGAGTGCTCTAGGTGCTGGAGAGAAAACTCTTTCAAAAACTGAGCTAGACATAAAAAAAATTGCGAGGCGAAGTTTAGCCTACTCAAGTGATCTAAAAAAAGGCATGAAGATACAAAAAAGCAATCTGTGTTCTCTTCGCCCAAACAAAGGTATCTCTGTCATGAATTATAAAAAAATTATTAATAAAAAACTAAAAAAGAATGTTAATAAAAATACCTTGCTTAAACTTTCGGATTTTGAATGAATGAATAAATTAGGGATAGTAACTGTAGGTCGGTCTGATTTTTCAATTCTAAAGCAATTTATTCAAAGCATTCAAAAGCAAAGGATAGACTTTACAATTTTTGCCTCGACTGCTCATTTTGCTAATGAATTTGGATATACAGCTAATGAAATCTTCAGCTCATTTGATAAAAAATATGTATATAAAATAAATGCGGATATTGAAATTGATTCGCCAATCAATTTAAGCAACTCAATAAGTATGCATATAAAGCTCTTTGCTGAGGGGTTTAAAAAAAATAATATTCAATCCCTGGTTCTTCTTGGAGATAGATTTGAAACATTTGCTGCTGCTACTGCAGCAACTGCATTGATGATAGACATTATTCATCTCCATGGTGGCGTAAATACTCTTGGATCCATGGATAATGCTTTTAGGAACTCAATTTCTGAAATGTCAAAATTTCATTTTGTAGATAATATTAATGCAAAAAATAGACTAATTAAAAAAGATTTCCCAAAATCAAGGGTATTCTTCCTAGGTTCTTTAGGTGTTGAATCTATCAAGGCCGCCAAATCTATTTCAAAAGAAAAATTTTTTATGGATGTATTTGAATCTAAAGCATCTTTTCCTTTTGCAGTTGCAACTTTCCACCCTTCAACAAAATTTAAAAAAAATGATGCTCAAATTGTTATAAATATTATTAAAGCGGTTACAGAGAAAGGTTTAAATCTATTGTTTACATTTCCAAATTCAGACATAAATAATGCTCATATAATTAATTGCTTGATTAAAGAAGAGAAATTAAATTCTCTTCTTACGATTAAAAAAAATCTTGGCGGCAATTTGTATTACTCTGCATTGAAACAAAGCGAGTTTATGATTGGCAACTCCTCAAGTGGTATTATTGAATCCAGTGCTTGTGGTATTCCAGCAATCAATATAGGTAATAGACAAGAAGGTCGTGACAGGAACCTTAATACTATTGATTCAGGTGAATCTAAAGCAGAAATACTAAAGTCCATTCACAAAATCTATAGAGACTCTTTTACAAAATATGCTTTCAAACAAGACATATATTTTAAAAAAGGGTCAGCTGAATTTTTAGTAAATAAATTAATAAAAATTATCAAAGTCAGGCATTGAAAAATTCCTGAAGCCTTTCTAGGTCTTCTTTGGTTCCAATATCTATCCATAGATCTTTAATTTGATGAACTCCAACTTTATTTTTTAAGTTCAGCATTTCTTCGATTAGATTTGTTGCATCATAGACTGCATCACTCGGAATTAATTCTATTGCAGATTTATTTAGGGCATATATGCCGCTATTAATGCTCATTGTAAGCTTTGGTTTTTCTGTAACTTTTACAAGATTTAAATTTTTTACCTCAATCACACCATAAGGTATATCTACAGTATGCTCTTTAGCACAAACGGTGGCATCAAAATTATTCGAGGTGTGAAAATCTAAAACATTTTTATATTTGGTGGTACAAATAATATCACCATTGGTTAATAGGATTGGGTATTGTATATTTGGAATTTTTAAAAGCTCTGACAAGGCTCCAATAGTACCTCTTTTTTTTTGTTCGTAAATATAATGAATGTTGATTTCTCTTGAAGATCCATCGCCGAAATAGTTTGTAATAATATCTGAGAGATAGTTAACAGATATTACAAAATTTTTGAAGCCTTGGGATTTAAACCTGTCAATAATGCTTTCTAAAATCGGCATATCTCCAACTTTTATCATTGGCTTAGGAGTCTTTTCTGTGAGTGGATGAAGTCTTGTCCCTAATCCACCAGCCATAATGACAACTGTATTTGATTGATTGGTATTAAATCCAGATGAGATGATACGCAATCCAACAACCTCATTAGAATCATTTATGAGAGGCAAATGCTCAATATTATTATCTTCTAGAATTGAAATCTGACTAGACAGGCTACTCGAATCATTTGAGATGATTGGTGAATAATTTATCACACCAGAGGCATGAAAATCTATACTCTTATTTTTTAAGATCCCTCTCCTGATGTCATAGTCAGTAATAATGCCAAGGAATTTCTTATTTTCATCAACGACTATTACAATCCTAAAACCACCTTTTTCAATACACGTTAAGATCTCTAAAATTGACTGATTTTCATTTACCAAAAGTCCTTGAAGTGCATTATCCTGGATAATAATTGAAGTTGTCATGATTTTTTCTTTGCTGGAATACCAGTATATATTCCAGGTTCATTAATATCATTTGTAACAACACAACCACTTCCAATTAATACATTGTTACAAATTTGAATTCCTGGATTAATGCACGATTTAGCTCCAATAAAAACATTTTCTTTTAATGTAACTCCTCCGCATAAAACTGAACTTGGGCCTATATGTGAAAAAGCGCCTATCTTGCAGTCATGCTCAACAACTGCATTAGTATTAACAATCACCTGTTCAGATATATGAGAATTTATGTTAATAATTGCTTTTGGAGCGATAAATACTCCCGTTTCAATGAAAGATTTCTTAGAAACCAAGGCATCGTTGCTGACCAGATTACAAAAATTATGTTTATAAAATTTATCTTTGATTTTCTTTCTTATGATTCCATCTCCAATTCCAATAAAAGAATCAATACCTTCGTAATTCGTGTTACTAGGTTGTTCGGTTTTAAAATTACATTCATTTAAGATATTTTTAGTATCTTCACTGAAATTCTTATCGAATATGGTAATTTTTCCATATTTATTTAAAGACAAGGCAGTGTCCGCAATAATTTTCGAATGGCCCCCGCCTCCGAATATCCATAATTCTAGATTTTTCATTAGCTAATAACCAATTAGATTCATAATAAAGACCATTTACTAAGAAAAGATAGTCCAACTTTACCGCTTTTCTCAGGATGAAACTGGGTCCCAAGAATATTTTCATCTGCTATTACAGCACTTAAAATTAACTCAGAATAATCACATGTTGCAATAAGATTGTTAGAATTAAGAGGAACAGAGTGGAATGAATGAACAAAGTACATTAAATCGATAGGGTTTGTAGAAAAATCTTTTATGAAATTATATTGATCAGGGCATTGAATAAGATTTATTTTCGACCATGATATATGTGGAATTTTTAGATTTGATTCCGCAAGTTGAGATTTATTTATATGCTCAACACTTCCAGGGATTAAATCCAATCCTCTATGATTTCCTCCTTCTTCACCTGTTGAGAGTAGAACCTGCATACCAACGCAGATCCCAAGAAAAAAATTTCCCTTCTTAACATATTCTCTTAAAACCTCATCCAATCCAGATGAAATTAGGTTATCCATAGCTTTTTGGAAAGCACCAACTCCAGGCAAAATAACCTTGTCAGCATTTAAAATTTTTTGATGATCAGAGGTAAGCTCATAATCTAGCCCAAGAGTTTTCAGCGCTGAACAAACTGAAAATACGTTGCCTATACCATAATCTACAATTATTATCTTCATAATGATTTGCGTACAGGAATGCTTGAGGTTAATAAGTAATCTTTTAATTCAGACATTGAGAAGTCTTTGTAATGTAAGGATGTTCCGATAGCTGTTGCAGTACATTCAGTTTTAGTAAATATGTCTTTAACATCCTCTAGGCAACCCACCCCACTTGAAGAGATAACTGGTATCTTTAACATTGATGATACTGATTGGATGAGTTCAATGTCTGGACCTAGCCTAGTACCATCCTGATCAATAGAAGATAAAAATATTTCACCAACACCCAACTGCTCAGCCTGCATTGCCCATTTTAATGAATCAAGATGAGTATGTTCTCTCCCATTATCAGTTAATGGTTCCCATAAATTATTATTTATCTTTTTTGATTCGATAGATAAAACTATTGCTTGGGAACCAAAGGTTTTTGCTAGATCTTCAAGCAAGTTAGGGTTTTTAGTTGCCTCGCTATTTATTGCAACCTTGTCTGCTCCAGCGGACAATAATTCCTCTACATCATGATGAGATCTAATACCTCCTCCAATAGTGATTGGTATATGTATAGAGGAAGAAATATCTTTTAATATTTCCGTTAAATTATTTCTGTTGTATAAACTAGCAACTACATCCAAAAGAACTAGCTCATCTGCGCCTTCATCGTAGTAACTCTTGGCAAAGTCAATCGGAGAACCAATTTTTCTCCATCCCTCCATTCGCACTCCTTTAATTAAGTGCTCCATTTTGATGTCCAGTCTGGCAATAACTCTTTTATTTAACATCAAAAACTAATCTATTGTATATCTAAGCTTCCATTCCCCATTTTTAAACATCCATAAATGAGGGGACCTAAATGAATCCGATAAAAGATCAAAATAATCTCTATCCATTTTTGGAGACTCAAATTGTTGAGATGCTATCGGAAAATCAGAGGATTTGATTGAGAGATATTCAAAAATCTCTTCAGCAAATCTTTCAGGAAACTCTCCATCATATTTCCTCACAAGCATTAATGCCTCATCTCTTTCTAGATCACCAGATCTAGTTTCTTGAGCGGCATCATATATTGCTCGTCCAATACCAAATTTTATATATGTAGTGTAGTAATGAAAATCATCAATTTTATCGTCAATAGAATTGTATTTTGAATATGTTCCAGCAGTTCTTTCAGGAGATGCCTCAAAATTACCATGCTCTACAGAATAGTAATAGGCTGATTGAGGGTGCCAATTTAAATAATAGCCTAAATAATGAACTGCAATTTTCTTGTCATTAAGAACTTCTGGATTAGCTGGCATATATAGAGAAAGAGCAGATTTATCTATTCCATATTTAGATATTAATTCATCCACTGGAACACCAGCTAGATAGACCTTGCTTTGATCCTTGCTTGAAAAATATTCATAATCTCTTTGGCTTTGAGTATTATCTACAATAGGATTTCCATACTCTGCTTCATTCTCGCCATAGAATATTAGTGGAATATCAAAATTAACAGCTAATTTTGGAGCCAAGGCTTTTTGACCGATGATAAATGGCTGAAATGGATGAAATAGATTTTCAACTGCTAGTCTAGTAAGCAGTCTCTTTGTTAGACCGCATGGGGTTACAAGGTAGTTATCAAATCCTGCATGCTGCCATCTTTCCATATTTCTTCTGCCCCAATCTGTATATATATTTGGAGCCCAAGTAATTGTAAGAGGATGCATGCCATACTTGTTTTTTAAAATATGTGATTGATAAAAACTATCTTTTCCACCAGATCCAGGAACCAGACAGTCATAAGACCCATCATTTTTTCTATATTTGTCACAAAGATCTTGCAATTCTTTTTCTCTTTGATCCCAATCAATAGATTTCTTAATTTTTGCTTGATTGCATGCATCACAAATTCCATTATCATCGAAATTAATTGTAGTTTTTTTGCTTGCTTTCGTATGAGAAAACTCAATTGCAGAGTTGGGTCGTTGGTTACTGATAACACAGGTCCGACAATATAAAACCTCATTATCTAACCCATAAAATGCTTCAAGATCATTAATCTCATGATTGTATTTGGCATAATCGACAGTCGAAGGTTTCTTAATCATTGTTGTTACTTTCCTTTGAGGTCTTAAAGGTCTGCCTAGTATACTCCAACCCGCTTTGAAGAGTAAGAATTAATGCAAAAGCAAGGAAAAAGTTAGAAATAAATATTAAAAAAGCACTTTCCAGATAAAGTCCTGTTAAGAAGGAGGTAAATGCAAAAAATTGAATCGAGGTTTTGATTTTTCCTGCCATGCTAACCTTAGAAGCTTTGGCATTATTTTGCAGAGAATTGAATTCTCTTAAACCAGCTACCCAGAATTCACGAGCCAAAATCAGCCCTCCTGAAAAAGCAATGAATAAGCTCTCTAGTTCTAGCGCTAATGACAATACGAGAAAAAGCGTTAAAATCTTATCAGCTATTGGGTCAAGAACAGCGCCCTGGAGTGATTCCATTTGAAATTTTCTTGCAAAATATCCATCAAAATAATCTGAGGCACCTGCTAACAAAAATAATATAAGTGAAAAACCATATAAATTCTCTATAGTGATAAGAAAAAATAAAATTGGGCCTGAAAAAATTCTAAAGTAAGTTAAATTTTGGATTATATTTTTCATATTACAAATTCTTATTAATTTTATTTGCTAGTTTAATACTTATTCCTGATACCTTGCATAGATCATCTACAGATGCATTTTTAATTGCTTTAATAGACCTGAAGTAATGAAGTAGCTTTTTCTTTCTATGCGGGCCCAAACCCTTAATCCTATCTAAAGAAGATAGCCTAACAGATTTATTCTTTTTCTTACGATTGCTTGTAATTGCAAATCGATGAGATTCATCGCGAATTTCTTGAAGAAGCATAAACCCCGAGCAATCTTTGGGCATTTCTATAATTCCATTTTGAGAAAGAATCGTTTCTGTTGATCTTACTCTTTTAGACCCTTTCACAATGCTTAATATTAGTGGGTGTTTTTCAGTAAATGTTTTAAAGGCACTTAATGCCGCTTCAAGCTGCAATATTCCTCCATCAATAAGAATAATATTAGGCAAAGAATTTGTGCTGGCTTTATTAATTCTTCTTTCTATAATATTTTTCATTGAGCCAACATCATTTCCAGCCAATTCATTGGGTATATTAAAAAGTAAGTATTGTGATTTAACAGGTCCTTGGTTTGAAAATCTAACTGCCGATGCGACAGCATTTTTTCCCCCATGATGACTAACGTCAAAGCCCTCTATGGAAAAATTCTCATCAGATATAGCGACATAATTCATCAAATCTTTGAAAGCAAAAAAATATTTTTCAGATTTATTTACTCGATTCTCTATAACTTGATGAGCGTTTAATTTTGCTAATTTAGCAACCCTTTTTATATCTGAATTAATGCTTGATATGATTGATATATGCTTTTGAAATTTAAGATTTACAGCGCGTTTTATGATGGAAATATTATTTGGTCTTATATTTAAAAAAATTTTTTCCGGTAAAGAAAACCTATTTTGATAATAAGAAAAAATTATACTTTGATACAAACCATCAATATCTTTTAATAAATTTCCTTGCAAGTAATAGGTTTTAGTGCCGCGGATTTTTCCATCTCGCACAGAAAGAATGCAGATTCCTGTTCTATCAAGCTTTGAGATGCATGTAAATAAATCCATGCTGGACAATGAACTATTAAATGATTGCTCTTGATGCAAGAGGTCTAAACTTTTAATACGTTTTTTAATTTCATTTGCACGTTCAAATTCTTGGTGATCTGAAAGTTTTTGCATCTGAGCAAGCATTAAAGATTTAGTTTTTTTACCATTTGAGGATATATATTCTTGAGAAGCAATTATGTCTTCATAGTAATCAATTTGAGATATAAAATTAACACATGGTGCTGAGCACCTTTGCATTTGATATTCAATACAAGGCCTAGATCTATTTTTAAAAGTGCTATCACTGCAATTTCTAATTTGAAAAATTTTTTGTAAATCTTTAATTGAGGATTTAACAGCTTTTGCGCTGATATACGGCCCAAAATAATCTTTTGAAACAGCATGCTTTGATCTCTTCATGCTAACGCTTGGATATTTCTTTTCCATTGAATAATATACATATGGATAAGTCTTATCATCTCTTAAAAGAATGTTGAATTTAGGTAAATTTTCTTTGATTAAAGACTGCTCCAAAAGCAGAGCCTCAGCCTCAGTATTTGTTGAAAAAGTTTCGATTTTATCTGTAAGGATTTTAATTTGTTGTGTTTTTCTATCTTTAAAAGCTTTACCAAAATACGAAGAAACCCTTTTTTTTAAGTCTTTTGCTTTTCCAATATATATGATTTTATTTTTAGAAAAAAATTTATATATTCCAGGTGTATTGGGGACTTGTTTAAGATTTAAGGCCATTAACTTAGGAATTTCTTTGCAGCTAATTTGCCTGCAGCTACTCCATACTGATCAAAAGGATTAATGTTAAGCATACATGCAGTAATGAACACCCTATGCTCCCAAGTTGCTAACAAAAAACCAAGCTCAGCAAGAGATAGCTTTTTTAAATGGAACAGATTAACTGGAGAGTTACTATTAGTTTTTTCAAGAATATTATTTGATGTCTTAAAATCTGAAGAGAGCAAGGAAGCCTGCCCTCTTGCTTGAGCAGAAGACAGGGGACTGATGGTTGATGTTGAATAAATAATATCAGCACAAAATTCCGCAGTGCCCTGATGTAATAATTGGAAATATGAGTGTTGAGCAGTTGAGCCAAAACCACCAAATATTGACTGGCCAGTTTCTTTAAAAATTGACTTAGGATTTGCTTCCTTGCCAAGTGACTCCATCTCAAGCTGTTGCAAATAATTAGTCAGAGATCGTAATTTCCAATTATAAGAGAGCACAACTCTATTTTTTTTATTTTTAAAATTATTAAACCACAAATCAGAAAATGCTAATATTTTAATAAATTTTTGATATTGCTGATCTTTTTTTGTAGTTCCAAGCATCATTTTATCTGCTGCAAACCCGCCCTTTAAAAATGTAGAAAAGTTATTTTCCAACCCTACACTAAGAGAAATTGGTGACCATATAGAATATCTCCCTCCGACGGTTTCAGGAAACGGGACGATACAATTTTTTGGGAAGCTTAAAGTTTTCGCTTTTTCTGAATTTGCTGTGATTACTATTGAATTTGATTCATTTCTTTCTTTGCCAAGCCATTTTAAACATAGCAGGGTTTCATCTGTCGAAAGTGATTTTGATGAAAAAATATAAAAATTCTTTTGTCCCATTAATGGTTTTACAATTGAGTTAAATTCATCTTTATCAGGTCCGGATATAAAGTAATAATTTAATTCTGATGATTTCTTGAAAGTATATTCTTGAAGTAGTTTTGGCCCCTCATAAGAACCACCGATACCAAAAGTAATGATATTAGTAAAACCCTCTTTTAAAATTTTTTTTATAAAGGGCTCTGTAATGTTTTTAAAATTAAAATCATTTGATGTTGGATCAATACGATATTGATGGTGTAAAGCAGGTCTATTTTCTGTCTTATTGACAACTTGACCGCTAAAAAGATCATCTATGGAATTTTGAAGGCCTAATTTATATGCTAGTTCTTCAAAAATTTCATAGTGCTGCGAAGAAAAATCTCTTAAATAAGGTTGATAATTTAGAAACTCTGATTCGAATTTAAAAGATAGCTTTCTTTTAAATGTCTTTTGCTTTGATAGCCTCTTAAGATCTGAGAAGATGCTTTGAATGGGTCTTTTAGTCATGAATTGAATTACTAAAAGTTTTTAATGCCGAGGAAACAACTTCAGCCTGAGTAATTGGCCTGCCTATAACTATAAATGTTGCTCCCTTCTTAATAGCCTCTTTCGCACTTAGAGTTCTTGCTTGATCATCTGCTACTTTAATATCTCTGATTCCTGGTGTAATTTTTATTGAATTAGTATCTAAAATTGTATTTGCCATCTCTAATTCATGGGGTGAACAAACAACACCATCTAGATTTGTTTTTACAGCTATTTTAAATAAATTTGCTATTTGCGTATCAAGATTATTGTTAAACAACATCAATGTGTCTGACTCCTTCAAACTGGTAAGTATGGAGACCCCAATTACTTTGGCGTTAATAGATTTGCCTGCAAGCATAGCTTTCTTTAGCATCTCTTCGCCACCTGACAAATGAACAGTCAACATATTAATAGAGCAATCATTAAAACCTAAGATTGCTTCATGGACAGTATTTGGTATGTCATGCAGTTTTAAATCTAAGAAGATCTTAAAACCACGCGAAGATACTTCCTTTAGAAATGGTTTACCCAGTGAATTAAAAACCACACTTCCTATTTTAATTTTACAAAGATCTGGATTGAGCTGATCTAAGATCGCATTAGCTTCTTCAGGATCATACGTATCAATTGCTACGATTATTCTTGGATCAGTCATTGATTTGAAGGAGTGTTTTAGAAGCCTTGAAATGCATAATAGAAGTTTCACCTAAATAAGATTCTTCTTTTGTTTTAGGATTAATAAATCTTCTTGGTCTGATGGTTTTTTTGGAGAATGAACCAAAACCTCTTATCTCAACCCTACTATCTAGCGCAACAGTATTAATAATTTCTTGAAGAACTAAATCAATGCCTTCAATAATTATTTCATCATTCAAAGACGGAAATTTTCTTGATAAATGGATTGCTAAATCAGATTTATTAAAATTTTGTACCTGCTTTTTCATTTTTAGTTTAAAAAATATTTAGCTTTTGAAGTTGGGCTAAAACGTACTTTATTTTGAGATGGGATCCTGTAATTCTCCATGCTCTTTGGATTTCTACCGATCCTTTCTTTTGTTAAATAGGTTTCAAAAGAACCAAATCCGGAAAGCTTAAGATTCTTTTGAGATCTTAAAGTCATTTTTATTGCTTGAAAAAATTCATCAACAAAAGAATCAGAGGTATCAACTGAAAGCTTTAATTCTTTTTTTAAGACTGCGCTTAAATGCTTTTTGGTCAAATTCATGACCTTATTTTAGCATTCAATCTTTTTTCTAATAACTTCAATATCATTTGAATTGAGCCATTAATTTCAGACTCTAATAAAGATTTAGTATTACTTTGAAAAATAAACCTTAATGTCATGCTAACAGAACCTTTTGGGATATCTGTTCCCTCAAAAGTATTAATAAGGTTAAATGATCTGAGGTATTTAATTGCTCCTTGGACAATCAAACTTTCAATCTCTTGATAAGTAATAGATTTATCTAAAATAATATTTATATCTCTAGATGAAAGAGGGAGCTTACTTGTCTTATTAATTTTTGGATTCTTCAAAAATAATGATATTTTTTCTGGGTAAATTTCAAATCCAAAGGCTGCTTTTTTAATTAATTTATCTGTAATAGAAAGGTCTATTTCACCAATTAACCCAATTTTTTGTTTACCCACAAATATCGCTAATGCATTTTCATTGAATGGCGTTACTGAACTTGTTTTGTAAAATTCTGTATTATGCATGCCCAGTGTTTTTAATAACTTTAAAATTTCAGCCTTCATTGAAAAAAAGTCATATATATATTGTTTCTGACTCCAGGTTTGAATAGGTTCATGGTGATAGATGATTCCTGATAAATGTAGCGATTGAGCAAAACCTTTTTTTTCTTTTTTAAAAATGTTGCCTGCTTCAAAAACTTTTATAGATGAGTATCCTTTTTTTACATTATTATTTATTGCGCTAAAGAGGGATGTAAAAAGACTTCCTCTAAGACATGGTTCACTTTCATTAATGGGATTTCGCAGTTCAGCGGCAGTCCAATTCATAGAATTTAATTGCTGAAAAGATTCTTTTGAAACAAATGGCATATGCATAAGCTCTTTAAAGCCAGCATGAACAAACGCCAATCTAAGATTTTCTAATACATTGTTTTTTTCGTTTTTGATGATTGGTCCGGCCTTAGGTTTTGATATAGGGATATTGTCATAACCGTAACACCTTAATAATTCTTCATATAAATCTTCCTCAAGAGAAACATCAAATCTGTGACTGGGTATATTGAACACAAGACTTTTTGAGCTATTAGCTTCAATTTCAAAACCTAAGTTTCTTAATATAGAAATAGCTTGACTTGCCTTTATGTTTAGACCGGAAAAATTATTAAATCTATCTATATGAAGACGCACATTTTTCTTTTTAGTTTTTTTGGACTGTGAATGATAAAGTTTGATTGAATCATATGTGGCTATTTGATTTAATAAAAATGCATATCTTTCTATAGCTAGTTGCTGAATTTCTGGATCTACGCCTCTTTCAAAACGATGCGAAGCATCAGTTGCAAGGCCATATTTTCTAGCTTGATTAACAATAGTTTCTGGTTTAAAAAAAGCTGCTTCTACAGCAATGTTAGAAGTATTAGATGAAACTGCAGATCTTTCACTTCCAATGATGCCAGCAATAGCTTGAATACCAGATTGATCTTGAATTGTTAACGAAGCAGATTGGATATCTTTTAAATCACCCCCAATAACCTCTAGTGAATTGTTCTTTGATGAGGGAAATTTAATATTTATAGGAAGCTCCAATTTATCTAAATCAAATACATGCATAGGAGCTCCAATCTCTAACATCACATAATTACCCAAATCAACCAAGGGATGAATTAAAGGCACGCCTGCTGATTCTATAAAGTTTTGCTTTTTAGAATCTAGATCTTTTATTTTTTGCAGACCTTCAACTAACATTAAGTAATAGTTCCCACAACCAGAGTGATCAATTTGATTGATGATCTTATTGTCTTTGTGAAGTTTTAATTTAAAGGTTTCTAAATGGTGCTTAGATTTTTTAACTTGATAGGCGCAGAACTCTCTTTCCAAACCCTTGAGTGATAATACATCTCCTCGATTAGGAGTTATGTCGAATTCTATTAAATCTCCATCAATCTCACATTCAAAGCCAACTTGAGTAAATACATGCACAAGTTTTTTTTGACTAAGCTTTGTCTGAAGAAAATTCTTTAAATATGAGTATTGAATTTTCATGAATGAAATTGATTTAAAAAGTCTAAATTTGAAGAATAAAACTCTCTGAT
>Ga0255755_1001894_pt1 | contig 17854 bp, 16 predicted proteins | sample 011ome_18_FD_179955 | JGI IMG/M metagenome (GOLD analysis project Ga0255755, IMG submission 179955) | Coastal salt marsh microbial communities from the Groves Creek Marsh, Skidaway Island, Georgia - 011501BT metaG (version 2) | ecosystem: Environmental > Aquatic > Marine > Intertidal zone > Salt... | reverse complement strand
CTCTTACGTCGACATAGACAATGGCTACGACGCATTTACGCTAGATAATTCGCGCGCGACGCTGTCTGATGAACCAGGACGCGATATGCAGTCTTCGGTTGCATTCGCAGTTGATAGTACATGGGAGATGGAGAGATTCGATCTAGAACTCATTCTCGGACTGGCCGATTCCGACATGGAATACAGCTACGATGAAGACTGGACCTTTGCGGGTATTCATCCCGATGGTTATAGCTCTACTGATAGTTATAGCCGCAATCGAGAGACGGAGTCGCTCGAACTCAGGGTTATCTCGAATGACAGTTCGCGGTTATTCAACGACTCAACGCAGTGGCTTTTCGGCCTCTACACTCTTAGCAGCGATGAGGCGTTGAAGCGTGAGTACACGTATGCATCTTCTGATTTTTTCAGTGATTTTGCGTTCGATACCACGGCATTTTTCTTGCAGATGGACACCGAACTGTCGGATAGATTAACGCTCGAAAAGGGTGTGCGGGTTGAAAGGCGGGAGACGAGTTACACCGACTCAGAGCAGCTCGCGTTTACTCCCGATGAAACCCTCTGGGGGGGACGTATCGCTGTTAAATACAGCGTTAGTAACGCCACCATGACCTATGCAAGTATTGCCAGAGGGTATAAGGCTGGAGGGTTTAATACAGACGGCACGCTAGATGCTGACCTGCGGCAGTTTGACGAAGAATTTTTGATTGAGTACGAACTGGGCGTGAAGTCTCGACTGCTTGAAGACAGGCTGCATTTGAAAGCTGCGGTCTTTCATGATGACAGGCGTGATCAACAGGTGAAGAGTTCGACCGGCAGAATCCGTGAGAATGGCAGCACGGAGTTTATCGACTATATTGGCAATGCGGCGACAGGAACGAACAACGGCGTCGAGTTCGAGGCCGTCTGGTATCCAACCGATAGCCTGAGCTTAACGTCGAACTTTGGTCTGTTAGACGCGACGTTCGATTCGTTCATTAACTCTGAAAATCAAGACCTGGCAGGACGCGACCAAGCCCACGCACCGCGTTACATGGCACATGTTGCAGCACGCTATAGTAAAGGCCCATGGTCTGCCTCTGTATCGATAGATGCGAAGGATGCATTCTACTTTTCCGACAGTCACGATATTCAAAGCCAAGCCTACGAGATACTAAACACTAACCTGAGCTATTCCGGCGGCGATTGGCGCTTGAGTCTTTGGGGTCGCAACCTGACTGATCAAGACTATGCTGTGAGAGCATTCTTTTTTGGCGCGTTTGGCAACGATCCTAGAAAAGGCTATTCGCCCGAGCCCTATGTTCAATTCGGTGAACCGCGGGTGGTCGGAATTAGCTATGAGATGCAATTATGAAAGCGTCGGTTGATATTAGCCTCTACCCCCTAGCGGATGAATATATTCCGGCAATTAAGGAATTCATCGAGAGAGTGCAAAAATATTCGGGCGTGTCGGTTGTTCGCAACGATCTGTCGACTCAGTTGTATGGGGATTACGATCAGATAATGGATCTGTTGAAAGCTGAACTGCGTCTGAGCTGGGAAAAGTACGGTAAGAGCATCTTCGTAATCAAATTTCTGAAAGACGATCTTCGGGGTTTGTCGAGTGATTGAGTTGTTGCTTACGATTACAGAACAGCTGCTGCAAAGCTCTTTGCTTGAGCTAATCGCCGTTTTGTTCGCAATTGCCTACCTCGCTCTGGCAGTTCAAGAAAATAGTCTTTGCTGGTATGCCGCTGGGATTTCGACACTAATTTTTCTTTTTATTTTCTGGGACGTTAAGCTCTATATGGAATCTGGCCTGCAGATTTATTATCTGGCAATGGCTGTTTTTGGTTGGTATCAGTGGCGGGGTGCACAAGGCGCTGCTACGAGTCTTCCGATTTCTCGATGGAGCGCGATGCAGCATATGAACGCGTTGGCGCTCATAAGCGCTCTAACTTTTGCATCGGGGTTGCTATTGAATTCAGGAACCGATGCGAACTTTCCCTACTTGGATTCATTTACTACGTGGGCGAGCGTGGTGGCAACCTTCATGGTCGCGCGAAAAATATTAGAAAACTGGATTTACTGGCTCGTTATAGATTTCATATCGATCTATTTATATATCGATCGGGAGCTTTATTTCACATCCTTGCTGTTCGCTATCTATATCGTCATTATTTTCTTTGCTTGGTTTGCGTGGAATAAGAGTTACCGAGAGCGGGAGAGTGAGGGGGTTTTGTAAAAATAGATGGTAGCTACGGGTACTACTAAAAAGTCTTCATAAGTTTCTGATTTTTATAAGTATTTACTATATTCTAATATTCGATACCATCAAAAATACCAACAATTAATCTCGTCATCCTGTATCCTCACCTCATTCCTATCAATAATCACGAAGCCGCTCTTTAGCCAGCCCTCGTTCGGTCCTGTTCACGTAAATAACATAGCAACCAAGCCGTTCGGGCTTAAACCGGATAGGATGGCCGTCTCTCGCTGCGACTACTAGCTCAGCACTCGAGTGCTCTAAAAACGCATAGGGGCCCCTGAATGTCCAGCAATCTATCACCAGCAAACACTTCTCGATCGTCCAATAAACTTGCGGTTCACACCCACCCCCTAAAACCTCAATATGGTGCTAACCAGACCCTACCCCCGGGGTATCCCCACTTTCACAGAAGGTTCCCTATTTTGTTAGTACATACTATTCTGGACGAAGGAATAGGTTTTCTAGGAAAGAGCCATGAGACTTCTGAGTGCTAAATTCTTTGCTTTATTTGTTAATGTTTTCGGAGGATGCGATCTTTTTGGGTACTGGCTCAACCGAGCTAGTCGAGGATACAGCTGGAATTCGCTTGTATTTTTCTGGATTGAGCAAACGCCCTCCCGGTCAGGCATCGGCTAGGGCCCAAAATTTTTCAATTATGGAATTATCGAGTGATAGTGTTTTAATCTCTGGTATGTGGGAAGTGGTGCCACAGGGTCAAAATTCTGGCACCTCACTCCGCATCAGTATGGCACTTTCTTTACAAGATGGAGTTTGGAAGATTGTACAGTTCCATAATTCGGCAATGCCCGGGTTGTAACTTTGCTAATTTTAAAGAAGTCGACCTCTTGATCGTCCAGTAACCGCTTGATCTGCATATTCAGGGCCTCTGTTTGACGCCAAAACCTGGTTTGTAACCCTGCATGTCAAGCGGACTCAGACCCCACCCCCTAAAACCAAAAAATGACCATATCCAAACCAATCCCACACCCCTAGTGTAATAATCGGGACAAATACATTAAATTACTTCACTTTCTTAAAGAAATCATTAAGATCAAGTCATAATTTAAAATTGCATGAAGGACGTAAAGAGTATTTCAATAAAGTGGCACAGGAGGAAGGGATATTATTAACCGGTAAATGCAGAACTAATGGCAGTATCCTTTATGTTCAGTGTGAAAAACAGTAACAAAGAGAGATTTCTCAACTATCCAGTAGCAAGTAAATTTCTCTTTAACTGAAAATTTTGCATCACTATAAAATATATCTTAGAAACAGTAAATTAACGAAAAAATCATGAGTAGCGTATTAAAATGAATGACAAAACTCCAGGAATCAGTTTCATAATTGAAGCCACATTGGCAGACAGGAATTCAGCTTACATTGAAAGACTTCATCTTCTCGAAATGCTTACAGCGCTGGCGGGAAATATTTATGTTAAAAATGAGTTGAATGAACTAGGAATCATTGCTGATGAACGTTGTAAGCCAGAAAACACAAAAATTTTAAAAAATCTATCAGATGACATCGGATTAAAGCACTCGTCTTTTCGGGGAGAAGAGTATTTAGATAATCTATCGAAAGCTGCTCTATCTAAGTTAGTTAACTTCTCCATGGAACAATTGGCTTTCTGGTTCGGCGCAGCTATGTACTGCTGTTCATCGGATAACGAAACGCAAAGCATGACGGGAAAATTTATTGTTAACACTGAGTTAAAGTTTTTTACGCTGGTCTATAATGGCCTTCATATTTCGAAGGAAATGTCCCTACAAGAATTCATAAATTTTTCGCATAGGACATTCATAAATTCCGTTAGACAATAAAAAGTAAAAAATTTCATGCCAAGTATAAAGAGATAAGATCTTAATAAAGTTAGCTAGAGAATAGTTAGAAGGTATACTTTAATCTTATTAGACATTGATTGTTTACGGAAAGAATAATTTATATGAAATAAAAATTTTTATTTCATATAAGAAAATCTTACTGGGAAAAAACTACTAAATTCAATTTTAAGATGAAAAATAAGGTAGAAAAAATGAAGTGCCGAGATTTTTTTGCAATAACGGCCCTTATGATATTTTGCGGACATATAAGCGCAGTCTCTGCTCAGAGTAGTGAAGAATTCAGCTGGATTTTACAAAATCCGATTGAGACAAAAGATCATCTGTTACAAGAAAAATCTGCAGGTTTAGAAGCTGAGTTAATATATTTGTATAACCAGTTCAACGAGATTGATGAATTGGAAGTGAACTGTGCAAAAACAACTAGTAACGGTTCATATTTTAAAAATTATTGTCACCCTGTATTCATAGAAAATGCTATTAAAATAAATAGAAAAAATTGGCGGAATGGGGCAGAAAAATTGAAAAATATTTCCGAGCTATATGATTCCCAAAAACTGAAAGTAGACAAAATGAACGAAGAATTTGAATTGCTAAAAGTGAGCAATGATAAATTCGTTGAAATTCTAGATGAAATCCAAACTATTAGAAAGTTTGCGATTATGTTTAATAACAAAATCAATGGAGATAGTTCAGATGAAAAAAAATAAATTAAAAATAATATTGCCCTTTTTTCTGATGCAGGCATCATTTTTTCTCAAAGCAGAATTACCAACTATTACGTCTGAACAAGCGAGTTACGACGCTGAGAAGCTTTCTAAAGTCGACGAAGAGCTCAAGGCTTTATACTATGATGGTCTTATACCGAATTACGTCGTTGCCGCTGCTAAAGATGGAAAAATATTTTATGCGGCAACAATGGGAGAGACCTCAATTGGCTCAGGAATACCGGTAGACCTAAATACAAGGTACCAAGTTGCATCAATGACTAAGCCGCTTGTGAGTACGGTGGCGTTTAAGTTGATCGAAGACGGACTATTTGCGTTAGAAACTGAGATCGCTGATCACCTTCCGATGTTTTCTGATATGTTCGTTGCTCCGGGCGGAAGCTTAGAGAGTTTAGAAGAGGCAAATAGAAAAATAACAGTTCTCGATCTCATTACTCATACCTCAGGACTAACCTATGGAACAGCTGTTACTGGTACAGGGGATGTAGCCAATCTCTACGATGAATTAGCCCCGACGAGTAGCTGTAACAGTAATGAAGAGGCCATGGATATACTTTCTCAAATTCCACTTATTTCCCAACCAGGGACCCAATGGAACTATTCGGTAGGAATAGATGTCTTGGGTGCATTTATTGCTGAGGTAACAGGTAAGTCTCTCTATCAGAATATTTCGGAGATAATCTTAGAGCCTCTGGGGATGCGCAGCTCCTCGTTTCAGTATAGTGAATCTGTTTTAAGCTCTGAAGTGGCGCAGATCGGTATTTCACCCCTTGCTGGAGCAACTCCGCTGGGACGGGTCGAAGGCTCAGAAATTGACTGGAAAATTAATACTGGATCCCAAAATCCTCTCTCTTCGTGTGGTCCGACATCCCCAGACTTCAAATTCGAGTCTGGGGGCGGTGGAATGACGATGTCTGTCAGCGACTATCTAACGTTTTTGTCGATGATAGTTAATGGAGGTACTTTTGACGGTGTAACTATTTTGCAGCCAGAATCAGTTGAGCAAATGCTAACCGAACAAGTTTCAGATTTAGAATATCCAGCGATGATTGGTAACAATATATTTGGCGCCGGATTCGGTATCGCACTTGACGCAGCGGATTCTTCGAAGGTCGACTACTATACATGGGGCGGGATATTTAATACCGGATTTTGGATAGAGCCATCAGATAAGTCAGTTGGAGTGATCGCTACAGCGGTTTTCCCAGGGCGCTACAATCAAACAATAGCGTTAGAGCAAAAATTCGACGAAGCGAGATTGCCTCACTAGAAATGATTTGGTAATCAAATATGAAAATTAGAAGTTTGTTATTACTAATTTCTGTGCTTGGCGCCGTTTCTTCGGCTAGTGTTGTCCTTTTTTTCATGAATGAAAAATTATCCACACAAGAAGAGGACAATAATGCGCTCCAATTTTCAAGTTACGTAGACGCGTGGGCTCGGATTATTGAGCAAGACTCTACGCTTCTAGAAAATTTCGGCTTAAGCGGTCAAAGCTCGTATTTTTGGTCGCCTGAAAATCCGAGCCCTCTGAATCGGGGTGACGGGCCTGGAATCTACCAACTAGATTTGAGTGGTACAAGTACAGGCGAAGTGCTTAATCCTTTAGTTTCAGCAATTGTAGATCGTGAGGAACGAGATGCGAATCGTTACTTGCGATTATTTTTTGGAGCACCGATTCAGAGAAGAGAAATAAGTTTTTATTCTATTATTTCGGCCCGAAATTTTGAGCCAATTGTTTGTCAAAAGTCTGTCTTTTCCAGAACTTTCGACCCTTGTTCAACTATTTTTGAGACGACGTTTCTAGATAAAGGCTCAAGATTTGAATTATTTGGCTCGATTGCGTCTTCAGGCGAACCTTGGACAGGATATATGAAGCAATCTTCGCCCGATGATGATTATTTTACCCTTGTGCATGCATTCCCGGTTGCAGTTGATAATGTCACTGAGTTCATCGTTCTTGTAGGAAAACCATTGTCGGAGGCAGTGACCAAGGTAAGTAATGAACTCAATATAAAAGCCGATTTAATCAATTTTGAGAGACAGGAAAATTTATTTAAAGATGGTTATGATCCCGTTGAAAACGCACCTATAAGATTTTTATTAAACGCATTGAGTATCGACAGCACACTTCAAACTTTAATAGCCCCTGATTCGACCAATAGGCTAATTTGCCGAGCCAAACGCTGGTTCAATTCTGAGAGCCGCGATTGTGGAGGCTCAGAACGGACAAATATATTTTCATTATTACCGTTGAGTCAGGAGATGGTTGAAAATTCTGACATCCGATTGGTTTTGTCCAGAGATATTTCTGAAATTGCAAGTGAAACGGATTCAATAACAATAAGCATCATTGCCTACACATTGATTTCAATGATGGTGATTCTGGTAGCGTTATACATGATTCAGCGCCAAGTATTTGACAGGTTGAGTGGCGCAATTTATGTGCTTAATGAATTAACCCATGGGAATTTAAGTGCCGAGGCTAAATCGAAAAAAAGCATATTCGCGAGTGATACAGATGAGATCGGTCAGTTAATCTCTGCACTGTCGGTTTACAGAAAAAGCCTGCGCGAGTTAGAAGAAGAAAGAGAAACAGGGAGACAGCAGCGACTCGAACGAGAGAGATTAATAATCGACAAGATGCGGATACTCGCCGATCAGTTAGAGGGTGATGCAAAGGATCTTATCCTCAAAGATATCATAGACATGCAGAACTTGTCAGACTCAGAGCATTCAGATTCTGATGAAAATTCAACTAAGCTCATTTCTCTCGCCTTTGCACGAATGTCTGACGAAGTTCTTGCTCTAATACAAGCCAGAACTCATGAGATGGTCGCGGCGCGAGACGAAGCGAATGATGCTAATCTCGCGAAGAGCAAATTTTTAGCGAACATGAGTCATGAGTTGCGAACGCCATTAAATGCGATAATTGGCTATTCGGAACTACTAATCGAGGAGGCTGAGGATCTTGGTATTGATACGATGACTGAGGATCTCAAGCGGATTACCGATTCCGGAAGTCATTTGCTTTCTTTGATCAACGATATTCTAGACATTTCGAAAATAGAAGCTGGGCGATTGGAGCTATATATAACAGAGTTCGATCTGGTCAAAACTCTGGAAATGACTAAGGATCTTGCGAGTCCACTTGGAGAGAAGAACAATAACCAAGTTGTTTTTGAGATCGACTCGAACCTAGGTTTGATGAATAACGATGAAACAAGAATCAAGCAATGCATCATAAATTTAATTAGCAATGCATGTAAATTCACATCAAACGGCCTGGTGTCTATTACAGTAAGAAAAATACATGAAGGTGAGCAGGAGAACGTTGAGTTCATCATTAAAGACACCGGCATAGGGATGAAGGAAGAGCAGCTTCAAAAAATCTTTGAAGAATTCAGCCAGGCAAGTGATGACACGACTTCTAAATTTGGCGGAACGGGTTTGGGTCTCACCATTACAAAAACTTTGGTCGAAATGATGGGGGGAAGTGTCTCCGTAGCAAGTGAAGAAGGGGTCGGATCAGCGTTTACTTTGATTATTCCTACAAGATATGAGAACACTCAAGCAGCATGTCCTGAAGAACAAAAAAGTGATCAGTTAATCATAGAGTCTTCAAATGAACCTCTGATACTTATAATTGACGATGATGAAAACATTCATGAAATAGTCAAACGAAAGCTCGCGGATCAACGATTTAGAATTTTATCGGCCAGGAATGGATTTGAAGGTATAGACAAATCCAAAAAATATAAACCCGACTTAATTCTGGTTGACATATTAATGCCCGGCAAAGATGGCTGGAATACTATTCTTGAGATTAATGCCACAGATGGATTGGAATCTATCCCTGTCGTGGTAATAAGCACAATCGATGAGAAATTAACGGCAACATCATTTGGCGCAAAGGCCTTTGTTCAAAAACCAATTGATAAAGATGTCCTTCTCAAAGAGATACGAGCAATATTTAATGAAGACTTCGAATCTTTGAATGCATTGGTGATTGACGATGATCCCGACGCTCGAGATCTTGCAGTCAGGCTCCTAAAGGGTGTTGGGTTCAAAGTAGATTTGGCATCCAACGGTAAGGAAGGTCTCGAGAAATTGAAGCTTGGTTTTGATCTAGTAATCCTAGATTTGCAAATGCCGGTTATGGACGGCTTTGAATTTCTAAAAGAACTTGATTCTGGCAACTTTAAAATTCAAAAAGAGCCTGAAATTATAGTTTATTCCTCGCTACAACTTGACGAAGTTGTCCGTCAAAAACTCATAAAGAGATGTTCAGGCATACTAGATAAAAATAGCATAAATTCACAGGGCGACCTTGAAGCTACGGTCAGAAGTCTTATGGGCTAAAAATTTTTATGCTTAGGAAAATTCGTTATCTCTTATTTTTATCGCTCACTACTAGAGCGGTATTCCCATATTTGCTGTTAATCTTTGTCATGAGCGTCGTTGTAACTTTTGGCATGTTGTCATACTTCGCCGGATTGTTTTCAGAAGAAGCATTAAGAGCCGAGGGTATAGATAATCTTCTGGGCGGCAAGGTAATTGATTCTTTTTGGTGGTCACTTAAACATGTTTTAGACCCTGGTTCATTTTCTGAAAACTATGGTGCGCCTTTTGAAGTCATTATTTTCGCATTAATCAATTCAATCTTCGGTTTAGTTCTCACAGGTGGGTTAATCGGCCTAATCGTAAATTCTCTTCAAAATGCACTTGAGTTAGCTAAGCTTGGCGCTTCGAATATTGTGGAGGAGGGACATCTCATTATCCTTGGTTGGAATCGAAAAGGGCCTTCACTGCTACGACAGTTTTTTTCATTAAAGAATTCGCAACGGGTAGTAATTCTCTCTAGGAGTTCTCCAGAAGAAGTTAAAACATCACTAAAGTCAGAGGGATTAAGCAAGAGGAATCAGCAACTACTCATTCTAAAGGGAGAGGCGACCTCTAATGCTGTTCTAGATAGAATTGGTGTCTCAAAATCAGCTCACGTCATTATCCTCGCCGAAGGACTTGCTCATGAGGACTCATTCAGTGATGTGAATACCATTAACTCTTTAATGAGAATAGCGGGACTGCAACCAAATATAAAAGGGCCGAATATCAGTGCTGAAATAGTAGATGCCGAAAGGCTAGGTATTGCCAAGATTGCTTCTTCGACTCACCCTTTGGTGTGTACAAGCCTTTTAGTGAGTAAAACGATGGTTCAGTGCGCTAGAAATCCCGGTTATGCTAGTGTATATAAGAAGTTGTTCTCGATAAACGAACTTGATTTTGAATTAGTGCCATGTGAAAAAATTGATGGTGCTTTATTCGCCGACGCTTGTCTGATGGTCTCAAATGCGACAGTCATCGGGGTTAGCTGGGATAAAAAGCTTGAAGACGGAAGTTTAAAGAGAGTTACAGCGTTAAACCCGGAACCTGATTACGATTTAGCGGGGGACGATCAGCTTGTAGTTATAAACCGGCGCGGCTCGCGAGTCATAGTTAATACAGAAGCAAAAGCCAAGAATCGATCTGGTATAACAGAGTTATCGGAAAGGCCAAATCTTAATAAAGTTATAATTTTCTCAAGTAATCCAAATCTACCTGCAATAGTGAGTGAGTTAGCACTCAATAGTTCATCTATGATAAATATTACGGTCGCTTGCAGAAAAGCAGAAACCGTCGTGGATAACCTCACAGATTGGATATCAAGTAATAATCCAACAAGCATCAATTCTTTGACACTGGAACCTTTTGAATTCGACTTAACCCAACGTTGGTCTCTCGAAGAAATTGATATTTTTTCTTACGACTCGATTCTCATTCTTGCAGACGAATCGGAAGCAAACGTTGACGCTGATAGCAGCACCGCTTTAATTTTATTAATTCTAGAGGGTGTTGTGAAAAAAGGCGGAACCCTACCCCCAATTGTTGTTGAGTTACTAAGTTCGAAAACACGATCTGTGCTTAAAAATTCAACAATAATTGATTCTGTAATTAGCACAGAATTTGTGAGTTCTATGTTACTTCAGGTCGTAAGAAATCCTTTTTTGGAATCTATTTATAGCGAACTATTAAGTGCTGGTGGAATAGAGATGGGTTTTAGACAATTAGATAACTTCTCCATCGAGGGAACTCACATTTGCTATTCAGAGTTACAATCTAGAGCGTTTGAGAAAAATGAATTAATCATTGGCTATCAGATTGGTGACGGTGAGGATGCGATCGTCGAATTAAATCCAGAAAAAGAAGCGTTCAAGAATTTGAATTTGCAAGATAAGTTGATCGTACTGTCACAGCAACTTTACACCTGATTTGTTTATGAGGCTTTGGAATGAAGAAAATTTTAATAGTTGAAGATAACGAAATGAATCGAGACATGCTCTCTCGTCGACTTCTACGCAAAGGATATGATGTTAAAATAGCCGTAGACGGAGAAGAGGGTCTTAAGCAAATGAAAGAATATTCGCCGGACGTCGTTCTGATGGATATGGGTCTTCCAGTTAAAGATGGTTGGACAGCTACTACCGAAGCAAAAGCGGATCCTGAACTTAGTAAAATACCAATTATCGCCCTCACTGCTCATGCTCTTGAGGCTGACAAAATACGTGCGATGGAAGCCGGAGCCGATGAATTCGATACAAAGCCGGTCAATCTGTCAAGCTTACTCGAGAAAATTGAATCGTTTTAAAAGTCTAGTTTTGTATCAATCGTTAATTTACTGAGGTTTAAGTTATACGCAAATTTTTTAAAGAAGGAAATTCAGGTTATTAAAATCGAGCCTACGACACAGTATAAATACTGCAAATACAAGAGATAGATTATGTCAAACGCGGAGAGAACCATGAGGATGATTGCTTTATCCGATATTACTAATATTCTGGGTATGCTCGGCATTATTGGATCTCTGATATTCGTAGGTATTGAAATTCAACAATCTCAAACAATAGCAATTGCAAGTCAGCTTCAAGCTAGAAATGATGCACTTATGTCATTTTACTCAGCTGCTCTTGAGGGGAACGAAACTGCGTTAAGACTTTTAGACAAGGGACTAATTCCAGAAATAGACTGGTCTAATGATTACGAACGTGAGGTTTTGTCTGCAATTACAAGAGTCAGGATAATTAGCTATCTTAATGCTTACGATCAATATCGCTTAGGTCTCATTCCTGAGGACACTTTTGAGTTTACAAGAAATCGAGCTCTTGTTTTATATGATGACTGTCGAACTAGGCCATGGATAATACAAAGAGTTACGTCAGATTTTAATTCTTTCTTACAGGAATATTCGAAAAAAAATTGCTAGATACCGGGCGCATTGATCTCTTCTCATCTGATTTTGCAGAGTAATTTTCCCTTTAGTTCAGTTTTCTATAAATTGTTAAACGCGTTAGGAGAGAATTATGTCAAGCAAGAGAGGACGGCTGGGAGGTTTCAAGTTATCAGAGGTTGCGAATATTTTAGGTGTGCTGGGCATCATTGGATCACTAATATTTGTTGGCGTCGAAATGAAGCAATCGCACACAATTGCAATGGCTGCTCAGATTCAAGATAGGTATTCGATGATTTCCAACTATCATATCGCTCTAATGACGGAGGGCGAGGTTGCAAGAGATCTTATCAGGCGGAACATTTTCACTTTAGACTACGATGCCCTTAATCCAGACGAGCAGTCGGTTTTCATACAGATTAGGAATTTCTACGTAAACCAATACCAAAGTATTTTTGCGCAGCACGAGTTAGGACTAATATCCCAAGATGTTTGGGAGCAAACAGTTAGCAGGCTCAAAGGTACTTATGTTCAATGTGAGTGGCGTCCTGCATTTAATGGCGTTACTGAGAATATGAAAAATTTTCTCGACAGCCTTCCATCTGATTGTGTAACACGCCTGGAGCGATACCCAAGTGCCAACTAATCTGAAAGGCTACTAAGTTTTAGACTTCTCAATGGTTACAGACAAGGGAGTTTGTATGGCGGATCAGGATCAAAATGACAAAGCACTGCGAGCGTTGTTCCCAACATTTATGCTTGAGGCAGACTACCCCGGCTTCCAGCAGGAGAAAAATGCTCTACTACGGAGAGTGTACGCGATTCGCGATGAAGACGAAGCGGGTCGACAATGGTCAGCACAGCACTATCCCCATGGCTATACTTCCTATCACAGTCAGGACCAGCTTTACTCAGACCCGGTGTTTAAGAACATGGTGGATTACCTGTTCGAATGTGCCTATGATTTCGGCGCCAAACAGTTCTGGGATCTGGATCATTTCGAGTTAATCATGACCCAGTTGTTCTGCAACATAAATGGCAAAGACTGTGTGCATAACGACCATGTCCATCCTTATTCCCAGATCAGCGGGGTTATCTACCTGAAGGCTGATGCTGGGACCTCCACCATACATTTCAATGATCCTCGAACCGCTCGCTGGATGGTGCCAGCACCGCTCAAACAAAATCGTCCGGAGAATGCCCTAGTTACGACGTTGCGTCCGGAGGAGGGCAAGACTTTCCTGTTTCCCTCCTGGCTTGAGCATGGTGTGGCCCAGAATCAGATTGAAGGGGAAAGGGTTTCCATGTCCTACAACTTTGATCTGCGGATGAAATCTAGCAATTAGTTATTTTGGTGGGAGTTCAAGCCTAGAAGGAAAAAGTCGAATTAAGAGCTAAGATGCCCTGATTAACAAAGCTTTGAAGACTTCGTTGGACTTGTATTTGTTGGAGGCGGGGGGAATTGAATAATAAGTATATCTAGTTGTTTTAATTAGTTTTAATAATTATTTTCTAAATAAATACCGTCATAAATACTGACAAATAAAATTGCAGCAACACTTAACTCACGCGTCTAAACTTCCCAATAATCACGAAGCAGCCCTTTAGCCAACCCTCGCTCAGTCCTGTTTGCGCGCATAACATAGCAACTCAGCTGTTCAGGCTTAAACTTGGTAGGGCGGCCGTCTTCCAGTGCGACTACTAGATCACCATTAGAATGCTCTACAAACGAATACGAGCGGCCTTGAGCATCGAACAATCTATCACCAGCAAACACCTCTCGATCGTCTAGTAACCGCTTGATCTGCATATTCAGGCCCTCTGTGGAGTGATAAGGCCTCCATTGTAACCCTGCGTGTCAAATGGACTTAGACCCCGCCCCTGATAGTGCCTATGGTCTTGCTCTAGGTTCTCTAATTCGCTATTTTGTATTATTCTAGAATAGTTAGTTATTAAGTAATAAAAACTAAATATAAGGCGGCCAATTTTCACGCTATCCATTATTTTCTTAGAGCTAGATTTACACAGTGGAATTTTAATGAAATTGAAAAAAAAATTAATAATTATATTAGCGGGTATCGCGTTATTATCCTGCGAGAATGATGGGGTCACTTCAAGCCCCGCAGATGAGTATCTCAATGATTCTGAGGCGCTGAAGCGTGGTCGTTTATTGTTTGTAGGAACCTGCGCGGGTTATTGTCATAAACTGACACCGGAAAGATCTGATGCGCCATATCTGTTTGATTGTCAGTGGCTACATGGCGGAAGCGATGAAGAAATATATACAGTTGTGACGGGCGGCGTATCAGGAACGAGAATGATCGCGTTTGGTGAAAACTTTCCAGAAGGTACAAAAGACCTTTGGAAAATTATTGCATTCTTAAAATCTAACAGATCAACTTGCAGTTAAAAATATGCGGGTAACATAAATTTTTGCTTAGTCTTTTCGATAAATATCTCCGGGGAGAAATTCTTATGATAGACATTAGGATATCGAGTCTAATAAAAAACGCAGCAGTAATACTTGTTTCACTTGGACTCGTGGCAAGCTGTAGTCCTAATGAAACCGATATCGTTGAAAATCAGCCGCCAGCATCAAATGATTTCGATGGAGGAGAAACCATTGAAATTCTCACTACACATTGGATTAATAGTCGGGATATTGGCCAAGGAAAAGGGCCGATTACAAGTCAAATGCTAGCAGAAAGCCAAAGCAATTATTCTGATAGCTGGATTCAATATGGCGGAGACTACGCGAACCATCGTCATAGCCCTATCAAAGCCTTGTCGCCTGACAGTGTAAAAGACTTAGAGTTTGCATGGAGCTTGCCTACAGGTACACAAGGTCAGTTTGCTGTTTCGCCTATCGTTTATGACGGCATCATGTACGTAACTTCTTCTTTCAATAGATTGTTTGCAGTAGATGCTAAAACAGGAGAGCTATATTGGCGTTACGATCACCCACTCCCACAGGATCTGAGGCTTTGTTGTGGTCCCGCAAATCGAGGTGCTTCAATTCACGGTGATACTATTTTAATGGCTACACTGGACGCCAAGCTTCTTGCGTTTAATCGTCTTACAGGAGAAAAGCTTTGGGAAAGTGAAATTATTGAATATTACAAAGGTTTTAGCGCAACGTCTGCACCTCTTGTTGTAAAAAACTTAGCAGTGATAGGTGTAGGAGGAGGTGAATTTGGTATTCGTGGTTTCTTTGATGCTTACGATATCGAAACCGGTGCGAGAGTTTGGCGCCATTATACCGTCCCTGCCGAAGGCGAGCCTGGATACGAAAGTTGGTCCGGTAATTCTTTCGAAACCGGAGGCGCACCCGCATGGACCATAGGTGCATACGACTCCGAGCTTGATTTATTGTATTGGACTACTGGAAATCCTTCCCCAGATTGGAACGGAGATGCGAGGCTAGGAGATAATTTGTTCTCAGATAGCGTTTTAGCAATTGATCCGGATTCGGGTGAAAGAAAATGGTACTACCAATTTACACCTCATGATGTATGGGACTATGACGGTAACACTCACCTTTTTCAGGTTGATTTAATTCAAGGAGAGAGCGTTACAAAGGCTTTAGTTCAGGCAAATCGTAATGGGTTCTTTTACGCAATCAATCGCGAGAACGGAGAGTTCATACGAGCAACCAGTTATATGGAGCAGCTTAATTGGGCTGAATCTATGGAACAAAATGGGCGCCCCGTAGTTAACCCGGAAGCTATGCCTTCTGAAGAGCCGACTATGCGAGTTTGTCCTGGCGCACTCGGAGGAATGAATGGGTCTGTTTCAGGATCGGTTAATACTTCATTGAATCTAGCATTCTTGCCTGTGATTGAGAGTTGCCAACTCATGCAAAAAGGAATAAGCATGCATGTAGAGGGTCAACTATTTATGGGTGGATTACCTGTGTCTGTGGATGGGGTCTCTGATGAATCTGGTGAAACTCCATCTTATGGTCATATTACTGCAATGAATTATCAAACCGGCGAAGTTGCGTGGCGTCATTATGATGCCGAGCCAATGCTCGCTGGTACTCTAAGCACTGAAGGCGGGTTAGTTTTTTCTGGAAGTCAAACTGGTCACGCTTTTGCACTCAATGCCGAAACGGGAGAAGAGGTTTGGAGAGCTCGTTTAGGAGGGGGAATCAGAAGTCAGCCAATAGCCTATGAGATAGACGGTGAAAGTTATGTTGCGATTGCCTCTGGAAATTTCGGCGGTATATCAGCTTTTTCGGGTGCAGATACTTCAATCATACCGGAAGGGGGGCAGCTTTATGTTTTTAAGCTTTCGCGCGAATAAAGAATCGACTAATCAAAGTCTGGAGCGATTTTTATTCCGAAGATGCCGAACAAAGTGAGTTAATACCGGTGACGGGCCAGCGACCGCTAGGGGGGGCGAGCTTTTTGGAGCCTCGGGTCGCTCGGTCCGCACATTTAAAGGCTCTGTGTGGTGGAACGGCCTGTATTCAATTTCGCAGTAACCGACTACAGGTGCAAAAAGCACCAGCATCCAATTTACCGACTTACTGGATGGAGCGCCCTGGATATGAAACCATCTCGCTACCTTTTAACACTCGCCCTCCCGCTTTGCGGGATCTGGCTTGATGTAAGCGCTCAACAAAGAGATTTTCATCGCATCGACATCGGTCATGCAGAACTCTCCGTGGTGGAGTGGGCTGCTGACAGCCCGGAAGCCGAACTAATCCTCGCCCTGCCGGGCTCCGGTGGTGACTACTCGAGGTATAAGCGTGTCGCACCTCTGCTCGCCGAGGCCGGCTATCGGCTGGTAGTGATCAACCAGCGCGGCATTATGGGCAGCAGCGGGGAACTGGAAGACCTGACCTTGCACGATCTCGCCGATGACGTTATTGCCGTAGCCGATCACCTGGGCGCAGACAGGTTTCACATGGCGGGCTGGGCCTTTGGAAACCGAACTGCTCGCATGCTCGCCACCGACTATCCCGATAGAGTAGCGAGTGTCACTCTTATTGCTGCCGGCGGTATCGTGCCAGCTCTCACGGAAAGCGGTGAACTTGCCAGTCTGCTCGGCAATTCGGATCTGCCCTTCACCGAAAAAGTCAGGCTGGCAAGAAGGACACTGTTTTCACCGGCCACTGACGATGCGCTGGTGGAGGAATACTCGAGAGAACTCAATTACTGGCCTGAGGCCAGAGTCGCCCAGGGCCAAGCAAACCGCAATACCCCATTAGAAGAATGGGTCGCCGGCGGCGAAGGGCCGCTGCTTATGGTCATGGGTGAGGATGACCTCACCGCGCCGATCGAGAACGGTAAAATCATGAAAACCGAGTACGGGGACCGACTCACCCTCGTGGTGATACCCGACGCCGGACACGCGTTGGGCCTGGAGAAGCCTGACGAAACCGCAGCAGCTATCGTTGAGTTCCTTAAAAACCATCCCCTGTAATCTTAGTGTTCTTTGCTCTTTCGTTTTGCCTGAAGCTACTTTCCTTCACTTATTCTGGAGACAACATCTATTTCAGTTGCAGGATTGGCATCATCTCCCGGGTCATGGAAAAAGCCGGCCTCAACAATCACTGATATGGGCTCGCTACTAGCTGAAATGCAGGCGATCACATGGTTGTCGGGGTCATCATCAACAAGAGTATCTGGATTTACATAGATACCATTGCTTAATTCAATTGAGACGGCCAGGCGTTGCGGCTCTAGAAGGTCAGCTCCCTGTGGTCCGGTAACACCGCCCTGCCAAACCAGCTGAATGGCCTGGGAGCTTTGCTCAGGGCATTTGCCTG
>Ga0255755_1001881_pt1 | contig 17944 bp, 22 predicted proteins | sample 011ome_18_FD_179955 | JGI IMG/M metagenome (GOLD analysis project Ga0255755, IMG submission 179955) | Coastal salt marsh microbial communities from the Groves Creek Marsh, Skidaway Island, Georgia - 011501BT metaG (version 2) | ecosystem: Environmental > Aquatic > Marine > Intertidal zone > Salt... | reverse complement strand
CCCAATTCCTCGACGATTTGCATAAGCTGTTTATGCATCTCTTGCCACTCACGCATCCGAGTAAATGATAAAAAATACTTTTTACAAAAGACTGCGAAGTCTTTAATTTTCTTACTCTTAACCTCATTCAATAGAAGCAACCAAAGTCTGTAAAAACTCATAAATCCTGACCTGGGGTCATGAAAATTCATTTGAGCCTTTTCTGCCTCTTCCAGTTTGTCAAAAGGCCTTTCAATTGGATCAGCCACAGAAATTGCAGCGATAATAGGAATAATCTCAGATAGGCAATGCTGTTTGGAGGCCTCAATAATGATTCTGGAAAAAACAGGATCGATTGGAATTTGAGCCATCGTTCGACCCAGCTCAGTGATGGCTCGACTTTTCTCAACCGCATGCAGCTCAAACAACAAATCGTAACCATCCTGAATAAATTTTTTAAAAGGAGGATCTATAAATGGAAAGGCTTCTACATCTCCCAAATTCAAACTAGCCATTCTCAAGATTACAGAAGCCAATGAACTGCGCATTATTTCTGGATCGGTATACTCAGGCCGGCTATGGAAATCATCCTCGTCATACAATCGATAACACAGGCCTGGAGCTATTCGTCCACATCGACCAGTTCTCTGATTAGCAGCTGCCTGAGAAATTTTTTCAATAAGCAGTTGCTCGATACGCAATCTTGGATTGTATCGCACCACTCGCGCCAATCCTGAATCAATCACAAATTTAATATTAGGGACTGTCAACGATGTTTCAGCAATGTTGGTGGTCAGAATAATTCTTTTTTTTGTGCTGGTCGTGAATATTTTCTGTTGATCAGGGACAGGCAATCTAGAAAAAAGAGGAAGGACCTCATAATCATGATTTAACACCTCATTCAAATAGCGGCGAATGTCATGAATATCTTTTTCACCAGGAAGAAAGACCAGAATATCTCCTGATTGGCGGCCTATTTCTTGTACCACTTGATACACCGACTCTTCAATGGATAACATGTCCTCCTGTTCATGATTTTTCATTGGGCGGTAAACTGTTTCGACAGGAAATGTTCTGCCTGATATCTCTAGCGTTGGAGCATTATCAAAGTGTTTTGAAAACTTATCGATATCAATGGTGGCACTAGTGATGATAATTTTTAAATCAGGTCTTTTTGGAAGAAGTTGTTTAATAAAGCCTATCAAAAAATCGATGTTAAGATTTCGCTCATGAGCCTCGTCAATAATCAAAGTGTCATATTTTTGTAGCAAAGGATCTGTTTGCGTTTCAGCCAACAAAACCCCATCAGTCATGACTTTAATTTTAGTTTTATTAGACGTTTTGTCAGTAAAGCGGACTTTAAAGCCGACCTCCTGACCCAAGTCCACTTCAAGCTCTTCAGCTATCCTAGAGGCCACCGAGCGGGCTGCGATTCGCCTCGGTTGGGTATGCCCAATTATTTTTTTATGTCCTCGGCCTAAATCGAGACAGATTTTAGGTAATTGTGTTGTTTTTCCTGAACCTGTTTCACCACAAAAAATAATGACTTGATTGTTATCGATCAGCCTCTTGATTTCATCAACATTTTGACTTACCGGTAAGGAATCTGGATATAAAATATTAATAAATTAATGCCTTATTTTTTAACTTGAATACAATCTTCAAAGCCGGTATTGCCACCTTTGTAGCCTGGCTCAAAATAGAACTTATGAAAGCTCCATGATTGATCTCCTGACTGTTTAAATTTAGCAATTCCTACACCATAATCTTCATTTTTTCGATCATCTAATGCAAAATAAATGGCCACATCAAGGCCATTCGCTGACGCAAATCCATGATAATCACCAAAGCCTGGCACTTTTAATACGAAGTCATAACTTGCATAATTATCTTTACTAAATTCAGGGATTTTTTTCATAACAACTTCACCTTGGTAAGTACCCTCACTACCGTCATTTCCTTCACATTGGTAAGTGCCTGTAAAGTCATTAGCGAATACTGAGCTTGTTAATAAACAGAAAAGGAAAAAATATTTTTTCAAGGTAATCTCCCGTGTGTTATTTAAATATTTAAGAATCGAGATTGTAACTCTGATAAGTCAAAATCAGCCAATAATTTTTCAATCCGATCACCTGCAGATGGCTTCTTTTGTCTTAAATTCTCAGCTATTATGATTTCATTTTTCATAGAATGTTCCCAGCCAACCAACTCTGTTACCGTGACTTTAAAACCATAATATTCGAGCTTTAAACACCTTAAAATATTTGTTAACAAGCTGCCAAATTCTCTTGAGTGTATCCCGTGACGATATAATTCAACTAAATGATGATTGAGATTCTTAGATTTATTTTTTTTCAAGTGTTGATACACTTCAGCCTGACAACAGGGAATAACCACAAGCCAGTCTGCATTTTTTTGTAAGGCAAAATCAATAGCGTCATCTGTAGCGGTATCGCATGCATGCAGAGCAGTTACAATTTCAGCATTTTTAATTGTTTCATTACTAGATGCAATATCTTGTGACATAAACGAAATGTTTGAGAATTTAAATTTCTGCATCAGTTGATTTGATTTGTTCACTAACTCATCATTGATTTCTACTCCAATGATTTTGCCTAATGTATTTTTGATAATTAAATCATATAAAATAAATCCAAGATAAGATTTTCCAGCTCCATGATCAATTAAGGTAAATGATTTATTTTCATATGTTTGAATAATGGGTTCGATGAAATTTGTGAGATGATAAATTTGCTTTAATTTTCTTCTGGAATCTTGATTGAGCTTCTGATCACGAGTCAAAATATGAAGCTCTTTTAATAGCTCAATTGATTGATCAGGTCTAATCTCGTAGGTTTTTTCCATGCGTTTAAGTTTACATTATAATAGGCTTAACTACAGAGGGGTAATATGGCGGTTCAATGGTTTCCTGGTCACATGACCAAAGCAAAAAAAGATTTTGAAAAAAATCTTAAATACAACGATCTTGTCATTGAAGTGGTAGATGCAAGACTTCCTCTTTCGTCTGAAAATCCGATGTTGAATCAAATTATCAAAAATCGGGCCAAACCACACCTTAAATTACTGAATAAATCTGATATAGCAGATGACAAAGCCACTCAACAATGGATTAATTTTTTTCAAAAAGAAACAAATATAACCGCACTTGCCGTATCAGCTAAAAATAAAAAAAATAAGATTGATATAAAAAATGCGTGTATGAAACTTGTTCCTCATCGAGGAACAAGCATTAAACCTGTTCGAGCTATAATTATTGGTATCCCAAACGTTGGAAAATCCTCACTCATTAATCTATTAACACAAAAAAAGATTGCAAAAACAGGAGACGTGCCTGCGGTCACGCAAATGCAACAGAGAATTATTGTCGATAATGATTTTGTTTTAACGGATACCCCTGGGTTAATGTGGCATAAAATTGAAAGCGAAGTCCAAGGTAACTTCTTAGCAGCATCAAATATTATTGGTATCAATGCTTATGATGAAACTGAAGCTGCATTATATTTACTCGATTGTTTGAAAGAGAACTATTCAAAAAAATTAATAGATCGATACGAGCTTGATGAAACAATTATTAAACAACCTTCCGAAGATATCATTGAGGCCATTGCCATCAAAAAACATATGCTTATAAAGGGTAATAGCCCTGATTTAAAAAAATCAGCAGTTATTATTTTACAAGACTATCGATCCCAGAAAATTGGGAGAATCTCTTTGGAATTTCCTGAAAAATAATCTATGTTTGAGTTTGTAAATCCAAAATGGACAAAAATACTTAAAAAAAATCGGTTACTTGATTTTGAAAGTTTCTGGAATCTACCTAATGAATGGTTCGAACCAGTAAATACGAGGCGCAATGGATGGAGCGGGGTTATTACAAAAAATATTGGAAAAGATTTATTTTTTGTAAAAAAACAAGAAAATCATAATTTTAAAAGCATAATGCACCCTTTTTCGGGTCAGCCCACATTTTTAAGAGAATTTCAAAATATCCAATATTTAATTAATCACAATATCCCTACATTGGAAGTTATTTTTTTTGGAATACAAGGCAATCAGTGCGTTTTAGTGACTCGAGATCTAAATAAAAATAATCAATCATTGCAAAAAATAATAGAGAAAAAGAAACGATTTTCAAAAACTGATTTAAAAAAAATTGCCAAGACATTTCGTACCATGCATCAACATAACATTCAACACACGTACCCCGTTCCAAAACATATCTACCTTAATAAGACAAATAAAGACGTGGTCTTAATTGATCTTGAAAAAATGAAGAAACGGTTTTTCTCTTTTCAAGCACCAATAAGGGATCTCTATGCATTCTTAAAATATTCCAAAGAGTCTATGGGTGAGCAAGACATCAAGTATTTTTTTAGAAAATATTTCAAAAATAAAAAACCAAACTTACTACAAAAGTTTATTTTGCATAGAATAAATAGAAAAATTACGAAACTGTAGCTTGTGGTTTAGTATTTTTTTTAACCGGTCTTCTTCTTGGTTTCGCTTTTATATCAGCCTTAAATCCTGATTTTTTTCTTTTGCTTGAAGATGTAAATTTGTCATTTTTTTTATTACTTGCCGATGATCTTCTTTTCTTTTTAAAGCCACTTTCTTTTTTCTTGTAAGTTAACGAAAGGTCTGCGGTACTGTGGTTAGATTTAATGATTTCGATTTTGATATTCGCATACTTCTCAATCTTCTGTAGCATAAATTTTTCTTTATCGACCACTAGACTAATAGCTTTTCCTTTTCTCTCTGCCCTACCAGTGCGTCCAATTCGATGAATATAATCCTCCACCTGCCTAGGTAAGTCAAAGTTAATCACGTGAGTAATGTCATCAACATCAATTCCCCTCGCGGCAACATCGGTTGCCACCAGAATTTGAATTTCATTGTTTTTAAAACGACTTATGGTGCGTGTTCGCTCTCTCTGGCTCATATCACCGTGTAAGGTTTTTGATCGATGATTGAGCAAATATAATTCATCTGAAAGACGATCTGCTTCCCTTTTTGTCGCCGTAAAAATAATGGCTTGATTTAAATCACTCTCATTTAACACATCCACTAAGACTAATTTTTTTTGGTTGTAGTCTGCCACTGGATAAGCAATCTGTTGAATATTTTTATTAGATTTATTTTCCTGCTCAATCGCAATGCGTTGTGGGTCTTTTAAAAACTGTTGAGCGATTTTTTCAATTTGTTTATTCAATGTCGCAGTGAACATAAGCACTTGCTGGTCTTGTGATGTACATTCAAAAATCTTTTTAATGTCAGGAATAAAACCCATATCCAGCATACGGTCAGCTTCATCAATCACAAGCGCATCAATATGTTTTAAATTAATTTTCTTTTGTCTTACCAAATCCATTAAACGACCTGGTGTGGCCACTAAAAAATTTACATTAGATTTTAATAATTTATTTTGTAGCTTATAAGACACGCCTCCAACAACAGCAACAATGTTTGTGTCCATGAAGTGGCTAAATCGCTTTAACTCTTGTTCTATCTGGGATGCAAGTTCTCGCGTTGGGGATAAAATGAGAACATCTGGGCTGATATTTCGTTTATGCTTATGTTTTGGTTTATTGGCCACTAAATCCAACAAAGGTAAACAAAATGCAGCGGTCTTACCTGTTCCAGTTTGTGCGGAGGCAAGGACATCTCTTCCTGATAACACAACAGGGATACATTGCTCTTGAATTGGAGTTGGGATGGAATAATTGATACGGCTAATGGCTTTACCTATAGGTGGAATAAAACCAAAATTAGAAAACGACATGACAATCCTTGTAATTATTTATGAATAGACTGGCTCTCATAAAACATTAAGACAATCAATTAGTTGCGCCATTATAGACAGGAATAAATATTAAGCAAGGGATATTTAATTAACTAAGAATTTTAAAATAATCACTATGCCAATAATTACCGTTAAGGACCATCCAAGCTGATTAATATATCTCTGAATTAAGAGATCAACCCGGTCCCCGAAAAATTTTACAAAGCAAGCCACAGCGAATAGCCTTAACCCTCTTCCTAGAAAAGACGCGATTAAAAAAAGTGGAAAATTCATCATTAACACACCAGCGGCAATAGTAAAAATCTTATAAGGTATAGGGGTCACTGCAGCAATAAAGATTGCCCAAAATCCCCAATCATCAAACCATTGCATGGCAAGATCATAATGGCTTTGATAACCATACTGTTCAATATAGGGTTGTACAAAATTAAATCCAAACATACCAATAAAATATCCAAGCGCTCCACCTAAAACAGATCCAACAATAGCGATTAAAGTGAGTCTCCATATTTTTTTGGGTTGGGCTAAGCACATTGGAGCCAGCATTACATCCGGTGGAACAATAAAGAATGAAGCCTCGGTAAAGCTTAAAAGAAACAGATAAAAAGAAGCAGCTGGTTTAGCAGATAATTCAATTGTTTTGGTATACGTTTTTTTAAAAATACTCATCTAAAGATGTCCATTGAACTCAGATGAGATCATAACAAAAAATCTATGTATTTCTATGTATTTATTAACCGATTATTTATTTACTTTTGATTTTTTTGGAAAACTCATGTCATAAATAACAAACAAAATAAACAACAAGACAATAAATTGCGTTTGGGATAATTCCGAAAAATTAAGCCAATAAGTTAAACTGAAAAAATTAAACATTTTATTTCTCCTTTAATCTAACTAATGCAATTTTTGTACCAGCACTAAATATTTTTAAGTTATTGATTTTATTAAAAATTCTATTTAACTAATTTGATTCACTGCACAATTTTGTGACATATAAATTTATAAAAAGATTCAGAATCTAAAAAAAATTGAACATTGCATTGTCTTATCTATCTGTTAATCTTTAAAACTTTTAAATGATGAAAGGTTAGATATGTATTCAAAACTACTTGCAGCCCTAGTTGCATCAGCATTATCCTTATCCGCTTTTGCAGCGGTTGAAACTGATACAAAAGATGACAAAGATAAAGCTGAAAGAGGCTTTTTTGTAGCTGGTGACGAAAAAGAAGGCGATAAAGATAAAGCTGAAAGAGGCTTTTTAGTTGCAGATAACCATGGTGATCATGACCACGGTGATGCAAAAGAAGGTGAAGCAAAAGCAGAAGAAGAAAAGCCTGCTGAAGAGCCGAAAAAAATTGAGTATGAAGATCCAACTAAATACTATCCAAAAAAATAATTTGATTTATTGATCTATAAAAAAAGGACCTGCTGGTCCTTTTTTTATTGTGGTCTGACATGTTTTGCTAAAATTTTTGCATTGTTTTGTTTTACATGGATACTTTTTTTCCATTGCCACAATAAATCTTTGGATTCTTTTATACGTTCTTGAAAATTATATTTAGCTTGAGGGTAATTAGATTCACCTGCAAATAAATCATTTGATTGTAGAGGTAAATTGATAACATATTCAGGCTGATGCGAGGAGAGTTCAGGGATCCATGTTTTAATAAATATCGCTTCTGGATCGTGATCAAGGGCCTGTTTTTTTGGATTGTATATACGTATCGTATTAATCCCAGTTACGCCTGCCTGCATTTGAATTTGCGAGTAGTGAATGCCTGGTTCAAAATCAAGGAAGAGACGCGCTAGAGCTTTGGCCACCAATTTCCAATGAATTCTTAAATAATGACATGCAAAACTCACTATCATCGCTCGACTTCTAAAGTTGATGTAGCCAGAATGTTTTAAAGCTCTCATTGATGCATCAACAAGGGGAAAGCCAGTGGTTCCATTAACCCAAGAGCTAAAATCCGCATGCTCTTCTTCTTCTATAAGGTATGGGAAGTTTTGATAACCTGTATTAATTGTTTCATACTCTATACGACACTCGCTCTCAAACTTTTGTATAAAATGACAATGCCAATGAATTCTTGAGGACAATGCGGTCATCGATCTTCTCCATCCCGCCCGATTCCAATTCTCTAAGATTTTTCGATAAATTTGACGAATACTGATGTTTCCGTATGCGATATATGCAGACATTCTGGAGCAACTACTTCTGCTTTTATATGGCTTTGAAATAAACTTATGATAGTCCTGACCTCGGATTGAAAAAAAATCATCAAGAGTGGTTTGTGCCTCATTCATCCCACCTTTTTGAAAATTTCCTTCCCTCTCAAACAATGGGATATTGACCCCACCTAAGTCGACACTAATCATATTTAAATGATCCGTGTTGATTTTAATAATCTGATCGCGCATAAATCTTGCCCAGGCCTTATCCCAGGTCTTCCTATCCTGAAGACCTCTTATAACGGCATTAGATTGATACTCTATCCAGATGATATTTTGACTCTTAAAATAAATAGCTACATTTTTATCTCTCTTGAAAGTAACGTCCAGTCCTGTTTCTTCATGGCTAAACACATATTGAATATCAAAAAGTTTAGATAATTTAGCAAAAACATCGACGGATTCGCCATAAGCGATTGATAGATTATTTTTATTTTTTTGTAACTCTGCTTGAATATCATCTAAAGATTCTTGTATAAATCGCCAGTGTCGTTGGTCATAGTGAGGATCTGTAATTAATGATGGCTCATATATATAAAGCAAGATAAAAGGAATATTTTCTTGTTGTGCTTTATAGAGTGGCTCATGATCTTGTAATCTTAGGTCACGTTTTAACCATACAATGTTTATTTTAGATCGCATTATTTACCAGCGGACACAATGTCCACGGTAATTTACACGGCATACAGACTCATACATTCTTTTATATCTTGTTTCAGAGAGCTGCTGTTTAATATCATAAATTAACTTTTTCCATTCAAACTTTGCATCAGCAGAGGATAACTTCCCTTGATCAATTTTTTCTTTGAGTTGCTCTCCTTTAAGAAGCAACAGATCCACTTCATCTGTCTTGAGATTCTTAGTCAATTCATCAGCCTGAATGCACTCAAAAACATCATTAAATTCACTATGCATGGATTCGCAATTCAGGTAAGCCTGATCCATGAGGATGACAGGTTCCTTATATGCTGTTGAACAACTGACTAGAAATGTAAACAAGACAAACATGAAAAAAAATTTCATAACTCTTCCTATTTTAAAATTTGACAATGTCTGAGTCGCTTAAATCTATACTCGGCAAAGATATGGTAAGCATATTTTGCTAACGAATAAATTAAAGGGAGTCGAATGAAAAAAGATAAAAATTTAAAATATTTAATATTTTTCCATATTCTTGCAAAAGCATCGACGCCAATTAAAACTTTTTCATTATCAATCACATGCAGATGTTTTAATGCTGAAATTAGCTCAATGTTATATTTCTCTTTCGAATTAATGGCATTGACATCTTCCCAAATAAATTGATCTGATGGAGCTATCTTTTTGTAAAAGGCTATCTCTTTTGAGCAGATGCCACACTTCCCATCAAATAAAACAATTATTTTCATAATATTTAGTATGCTAAAAATTCATGGACTCTTAAAATAAAAAAAAGTTATTTTTATCTTTAAAATAAATGAACATTACCAAGAATTAACAGCCAAACTTACAAATGAATTTAGCCAACTTTATAGAAAGTGCCATTAAGCAGATACAGCGCGGTGTTGTGGACCATAAATCATTTTTTCGACATCCCATCTTAGCATCATCGGATGGACAACATATTTTTCAACGAATTGTAGTAATGAGAGAATTTAATTTTGAAAAAAAAAGTATTGTTATCTTTACTGACTCAAAAAGTCAAAAAGTTACCCAAATTGTAAATCATCCAGAGTGTAATTTATTGTTTTGGGATCCAAGAAAAAAACTGCAAATTAGTATCCACTCAATACCACAAATAGAAATTGACAATTCACGCTACTGGATGAAGATTAACGATAAACAAAAAAAGGACTATTCCGTTACCCCTCCCCCAAAATCAGCAATTAAAGCTCATGATGATTATCAATTTAGTGATCAAAATCGCTTTAGCGTAGTAAACATCACTTTTAAATCGATGGATGTATTACAGCTGTCTGATCAAGGTCATGTTCGAGCTGTTCATGATTTTGAAAATAATACCCAGTCTTGGGTAAGCCCCTGATGTTTAAGTTATTTGAAAATCTGATCCATCCATTCCCTAAAGATAATCTTAATGTTGGGAATCTTTCATTAAATGGTTTTATTTGGAATTGTTTAAATGGAATCAAACGATATATCCTCGGAATGTCCCTATTGACCGCATTGGTTGCCAGCATTGAGGCTGGGCTTTATTTAATCGTTGGTCTGATAATAACCAACATGGTGTCATCGGGACCTGAAAATTTTATCTCAGACTTTGGTAGTGAGCTATCTATCATCGCTTTTATTTTTATTTTTACCATTGTCTTAGTTTTATTCCAATCATTCCTTAAACGTCAAACATTGGCAGGAAATATTCCGATGATCTTACGATGGAAATTTCATAAGCATTTATTGAATCAAACTTTCGATTTTTACAGCAATGAATTTTCGGGAAGAATTTCAGCCAAAGTGATGCAAACAGCCGTCTCAATTCGTGATCTGGTTTTTACCATGACTGATATTCTAATTTACGCAGTCATATACACCCTCACCATGATTGGTATTGTAAGCTCCTTTTCTCTTTTGCTTTCTGTTCCATTTTTAATCTGGCTCGGTCTATATATCATTTCCTTAATTTTTTTCGTCCCCAAACTTATTCAGCTCTCAAAAAATCAGGCAGATGCCAGATCGCTGATGACGGGTAGGATTACTGACGCCTATACCAACATTAACCTGGTTAAATTATTCTCTCATTCCGGACGTGAATCGGATTATGCAAAGAAATCCATGTCAGATTTCATGGTGACGGTTCACAAGCAAATGAGACAGGTAACCCTAATTGAGGTAGTGAATCATTCCCTGAGTGTCTTTTTAATCATTTCAACCACAACTTTGTCTATTTATCTGTGGACAACAAACACAATTGATATCGGTATAGTTGGAGCAGCCACTGCAATGTCCTTACGCCTAAACGGCATATCCCATTGGATCATGTGGGAGATCGCTAGTCTTTTTGAAAACATTGGAGTGACTCAGGATGGGTACAACATGCTGTCAAAAAAAATTGTTATTAATGATAGTCCCAAGGCTAAAACACTTATTATTAAAAAAGCTCCACAGATTGAATTCAATAATATTAGATTCTCATACAATCAAGATCCAATATTTAGTAACTTCAATTTAACGATTAAGCCGAATGAGCGAATTGGTTTAGTGGGTAAATCAGGGGCTGGCAAATCAACCTTAGTTAACCTGTTATTAAGATTTTATGAGCTTGATGATGGTTTTATCAGAATTAATATTCAAGATATTAAAACTTTAAAACAAAATAGCTTAAGAAGTCAGATTTCAGTTGTCACACAGGATAATTCATTACTCCACCGCTCAATCAAGGAAAATATTTCTTACGGGATGCCGGACAGCTCGATGGAGGATATTATAAAAGCTGCCAAAGTAGCAGAGTGTCATGATTTCATTATGCAACTCCAGGATCAAAAAGGTAGAACTGGCTATGACACTTATGCTGGTGAAAGAGGGGTTAAGCTGTCAGGAGGTCAGAAACAAAGAATTGCAATCGCTCGCTTAGTATTAAAAAATGCTCCGATTCTTATCCTGGATGAGGCTACTAGCGCACTTGATTCTGAGGTGGAGATGATTATTCAACAGAGCTTACAAAGTCTCATGGTAAACAAAACTGTCATTGCAATTGCTCATCGACTATCGACCATCTCGATGATGGACCGTTTAATTGTCCTAGACAATGGCAAGATCATTGAAGAAGGAACACATGCTCAACTGTTAAGAAAACAAGGTCTTTATGCCAAATTGTGGAAAAAACAAAGCGAGGGATTTATTGGTAATCTATGATGAATAAGATTTTTTTAACTTTATTGATCATCGCCTGTGTCTATTTGGTATTGTACGTTCTACTAAAAAAAATAGGACTAATCGATCAGATCCGCAGCTGGATCAATTCTCACTTAAGATGAATTAAAAAATTAGATCTTTAAAAGTATAAATAAACCACGTCGCTAGTAATAAAATTATTATGGCGAAGATCCTTAACATTACAAACGTTTTGAGTCTAAACCAAACCGATGGCTTTTGAATGTTATTTAATTCTATCAAATACCTGGTGTAATCCATATTCAAGATATTCCTTTTTCTTTATATTTTAAAGATTAATTGACACTAGGTTTTGTTCAATATTTTTTTAAAAATTATTTCAGTCGGACCCGATCAAATCTAATTTGATAAAGATAAGATGAATAATTCTAAATAATAAAATGATTCCTAGAAGGTAAGTTAGAGAGGAAACAAGAAAATATAAGTACCAAATACTATCTATGTTAGGTAACTGGCGCATCGCAAGAGTTGCAATAACTGCTAAGATAAAAAAAATGCTTAATCGCTTCATATGTAAAGTGTAAACAAAATGAGAAATCGTGACAAGCAATGTCAGGCTTGTATTACCAATTACGACATTCTTTACCGTTGTCGATATGACGGGGACAATACATGGTATTTTTTGTGTGAAAACTGTTTAATAGAAATTAAAAATAAATATCAAGACTCCTACCAATACGGCGGGACTTGGAAGGCAATGAAGAAAAAATAACTTGAAAATCACAATGAAGGCATCATATATATAGACATGAGAAATTTAATTAAGGCATTTGAGAACTTACTATATGCGATGGAAGGTACATTAATTGAAATAATACGATTTATTTTTCAATTAATTCGTGGTGCAGGTAGTTTTGCAATTTTAATTGCAATGATGATCATTGGGCTTTTTGTTATCCATGGACTCTTGATTGGTTTTTTAGTGTTAGCAGCACTCTTTTATATAAATTATTCAATGCCTAATTTAAAATATAGGCTAAATAGATTTTTAAGTCGATTTAAAAAATAAAAAATGACTTCTACTTTTGGTTTTAATTTTAGCGACACCTACTCCAAGCTGCCAAAAGAATTTGTGAAAAAATCCGACCTATACCCCTTTGCAAATCCACAACATCAAATTTTTAACTCCTCACTGGCTCTCCAATTAGGGCTTGATGTAAAAGCCATAAGAGAAAGTAACTACATTTTCGCCAACGGGAGCAATCTTCCTCAAGGGGCAAGCGCAATTGCTCAAGCCTATTGTGGTCATCAATTTGGTCATTTTGTAAAACTGGGTGATGGTCGCGCCTTGCTGCTTGGAGAACATCTCACCCCAGATCAAAAGAGATATGACATTCAACTGAAAGGGTCAGGACCAACAGAATTTTCTCGAGGTGGTGACGGGTTTGCCGCTTTGGGTCCAATGCTCCGTGAGTATTTAATCAGTGAATCAATACACGCTTTGGGCATCCCAACCACTAGAAGTTTATCTGTAATCTCCACAGGTCAGCCAGTATTTAGAGAAACGACTTTAAAAGGGGCGATGTTAACTCGGGTTGCTGAAAGTCACATCAGGGTGGGTACATTCCAATATGCGTCACTCAACGGAAAAGATCATGTTCGAGAGTTGGCAGAATATTCGATCCAACGTCATTTTGTTGAGCTTAACAATCAGGAAAAAAAATTTGAAGCACTGTTGTTACGCGTCATTGATTTGCAATCACAATTAATCGCTCAATGGATGTCTGTTGGATTTATCCATGGAGTTATGAATACGGATAACATGTCAATTTGCGGTGAAACAATTGATTATGGGCCTTGTGCCTTTATGAATCATTATAAACAAGATACTGTTTTTAGCTCTATTGACAGGAATGGTCGTTATGCATACGGCAATCAACCTATGATTGCTCATTGGAACCTCACCCGATTTGCTGAGAGTCTTTTAATTTTATTTGATGAGGATATTGATTTCGCTAAAGAAAAGGCCTTGAGTATATTACCTACATTTAAAGAGAATTATTCGCATCACTGGTTGAAGTTAATGGCTAAGAAAATAGGCATTGAAAATTCATCGAGAGTAGATGAAACATTTATTAATGAATTCTTAACGCTGTTAGAAAAACATGAGGCTGACTTTACCAACTCGTTTAGGAATCTTAACAACCCACATCAACTTAAACGCTCACTAACTGATGATGATGTATTTGTTCAATGGAATAAGAAACGAATTAACCTGATTGGCAAGGAGAATATTGATAATAGTCAAAAGTTAATGGATTCTGTCAATCCTTGTGTGATTCCTAGAAATCACCTGGTTGAGCAAAGTCTTGACGATGCAAATAATGGGAATCTAGAAACTTTTTATGAGCTTCTCCAAGTCATCCAACATCCTTATTCCATGCCTGAAAATCAAAAATATTTAGAACCGTCCTCGCTAGAGTATGAACAAAGTTATCGAACCTTTTGTGGGACATGATTTATTACCATTGGTGAGAATAAGCACAATCTAGCTTATGTCCGTCTTTGGCGATATAACGCTCTAATCTATTTCATACACTCTAGGAAGGTTGAGCCATTTTCTAAAAATGATTGATATTGATTCTCTCTTATTTTTTTATTCCGCTCATCTTCAAAGGCTTCTTCATTAATTAGATAAAATCTGCCCTGCCTCATACCCAGTCGAAAAGTTAAATTAGTTTCTGGGTTAAGGTCCTCTATGCAGGTCCAATTGTTAATATCTGTAAAACTAAATTCCGTACAGTAATCCACTGTAATATAATCTTCAAAATCATGATCACTTGGTTTATCTGTTGTGTCTTTTAAGGTTTTGGCTCTCTGCTCAATCAATATGTTTGAAGTTTCGTCATAACGAAAACGATAAAAAAATTGATAAGGGTTAAGCATCTCTTCTTCAGAGCTTATGTCACGATCATAGTAATTAATGCAACGCTCACTACACTCACTGACATCTTGATACGTATGACAATAATGAGATTGTAAATTAGTATGAGGTTCAGCAAACAGGTAGCTTGGCCAACAAATAATAAAGATAAAGCCATTAACGATTAATTTATTCATGTCTTTATATTTTAAAGCAAACATTACCGATTATTAATTTTAAGGATTCTAATTAACCAAACTTCAGTTACAATAGCGATCTTAATAAATTCAAATAAAAAAAAATGGAATATGTTTTAGGTGGACTAGGAATTGGGTTAGGTATCTCAATCCTCATCTTATTTAATGGAAAAATCTTAGGTGTTTCTGGCATTGTTCGCGGATTCCTTCAAAATCCTTTCGCTGAAAAGGGATGGCGATTTAGCATCATTTTAGGTCTTGTATTATCCCCTATCCTTTATCAATTGTTTTTCGGGTTAAACACTTTTGAAATATTGAGCTCACCTTTGCTGCTTATCGCTGCAGGTTTTTTAGTCGGCCTTGGTGCATCTTTATCCAATGGTTGTACGAGTGGTCACTCTGTTTGTGGTGTCTCACGTTTATCTCTAAGATCAATTATAGCGACGCTCATAATGATGGGTTTTGCATTTGTGACTTTTAATGTCATGAAATTTATTTTATGAAAATTACCTTAAACATTACCGCATTTTTTTCAGGAGCGATTTTTGGTTTTGGTTTACTGGTTTCAGGATTCTATAACCCAAATAACGTGCTCTCTTTTTTTGATGTTTTTGGTGAATGGAAAGCAGGCTTGATGATTACATTTATCTTATCGATCATCATAAGCGCCATTGCATTTCAAATAATTAAAAATAGATCATTAAGTTTTATCAATAACTCAGTTCAGCTCCCAGATACAAAAAAATTAGATTTAAAATTATTCGCAGGTGCCGCCTTATTCGGAACAGGATGGGGAATTGCAGGCATTTGTCCGGGCCCGGCGCTGGTTCTGATTGGAAGTTTAAAAATTGAAGTTGTCTATTTTTTTATTGGCCTTATTCCAGGGCTTTTCTTAATTCCTATATTTTTTAAAAAGTAATTCACTGTGAAATCATTCGTTAAATTATCAACACTCTTATTTATTTTGATATCAACCAACGCCGCTGCGACCAATGGCTATTTCCAACATGGGTATGGCGTTAAGTCGCAAGGAATGGGTGGTGTAGGTATAGCTCTTCCTCAAGATGCGCTTGCTGCTGCGACTAACCCTGCTGGGATGGCGTTTATTGGTAATCGATATGACTTGGGTGTAAATATTTTTAGACCAGAACGTGAATCCGAAATCATTGGTAATGGAGCTCCAATGTTTAGTGATGGCCGTTATGATGGAAATGAAACGGAATTCTTTCTGATCCCTGAGTTTGGTTATAACAAAGTTATTAATGATAAATATACAGTTGGTTTAAGTGTGTATGCGAACGGTGGTATGAATACTGACTATGATGATGGGGTTGGAAACTTTTTTAGCTCAAGTGCTGGAGTTGATCTTAAACAGATCTTTTTCTCACCCTCTGTCACTTGGAAACCAGATCCAAATCAAAGCGTAGGAGTTGCTGTTAACTTTGCATACCAGAGCTTTCAAGCAAAAGGGTTAAGTGCTTTTGCATCCAGTTCAAATGATTCATCAAATTTAACTGACAATCATCATGAACATTCTTACGGCGCTGGTATTAAGGTTGGCTGGATGGGTAAAGTTAGTGAAAAACTTACTCTCGGTGCAACGTATCACTCTAAAACCTATATGAGTAAAATGGATGACTACGCTGGCCTGTTTGCAGAGGGTGGTGATTTTGATATTCCAGCAAGCTACGGGGTTGGATTTTCCTATCAAGCTACACCTGATTTCACCATTGCTTTTGATTACCAAAGAATCGAATACAGCGACGTGAAATCGGTTGGTAATCCGCTACAACCAAACCTATTTTCTAGCAAGTTAGGTAAACCTGATGGTGCTGGTTTTGGTTGGCGTGACATAGATGTATTTAAACTTGGTATTAACTATCAGTGGGATGATAAATTAACCCTGCGCGCTGGATACAATCACAACTCACAACCTATCCCAAGCTCAGAAACACTTTTTAATATTCTGGCACCAGGTGTAATCACAGATCATTTGTCTATAGGATTTACATACAAGGTCACTGACAACAGAGAGCTAACATTAGCTTACACACATGCTTTCAAACAAGAGGTGAAAGGTTCTGGTTCAATTCCTGGACCATATGGTGGTGGAGAGACAAATCTCGAGATGTATCAAAATTCACTGGGTATTGCTTATGGAGTCAATTTTTAGATTCAGACCAGATTAATAATTTTTCCTTTGTTTGGTCTTACAATAAAATCAATCTTCGACTTCTCGCTCATATTCGATGATGCTATTCCTGCAAATACACAGGTTGGATAATCTATAACATATTTTTTTTGAAAAAAATTGATAGCTTCGGACAAACCTGGGTTATGCCCGACAATAAGAACATTCAATTTATTTTCCATCATTATTTTCACCAAGTGGTATTAAGTTTTTCGAAGGATTGAGAGGTTTAAATTCTTCTTGTTTTTCCTTTTTTACCCCTCTCGCATCATTTTTATTAGATTCAACCTCATGATAGTAAATATCATTATCAGACTCTAACCGTATTAAAAAGGCAATAAGACCTATTATTAAACACAAAGGTATGTATAAAATTTTTTTCATAAAATTCCTAACAATGAAAGTGTATACTTATCTTAAGTTAAATGTTTGGAGATTTATATGGAATGTGGTTGCGGAAGAAGCCCAACCGGTGAATGTATTGGTTGGCATAATCTTTCTGAAGAAGAATATCAAAAAAAGCTGGAAGAATACGAAAAAAATAAGTCTGAAAAAGAATAATACCTACTGGGTATATTCTAAGTGTAGATAATTTATTTCTCAATTAGCTTTACATTTGGAATAAATTAAAGCATAGTTCCACTTCAGATTATTTTTACAACTTTTCAAATCAAATATTTTTCAATAAGTATTCTCATTTTTAAGCACTAAATTTAATTCTTACTAAAATTTTTATAAAGGAAATAATATGCCTTCAGGTATCGTTAAAT
>Ga0255755_1001876_pt1 | contig 17955 bp, 18 predicted proteins | sample 011ome_18_FD_179955 | JGI IMG/M metagenome (GOLD analysis project Ga0255755, IMG submission 179955) | Coastal salt marsh microbial communities from the Groves Creek Marsh, Skidaway Island, Georgia - 011501BT metaG (version 2) | ecosystem: Environmental > Aquatic > Marine > Intertidal zone > Salt... | reverse complement strand
GACCGGAGCTTTAATTGGAGCAGCTGCCCTTACACTTATCACATATGGCTGTAAAAACAAAGAAGAAAGCTCTACAAAACAGGGACGCACGTGATGAAAAAGGCATGTGTGGTATTTTTAGGTGCATGCTTGATTGGCACCTTTACGTTTGCGGCCGGCAGTTCTAGCGATACATCTTCCAGCTCTGATCGATATGGCTCATCAAGTGCAGAGACAAATCGTTTTTCTAAGATCAATGCTCTGATCAGACTAGAAAAGTTTGCTGAAGCCCATGCAGAACTGAAAAACCTCTCGCCTCAAAAAGACGAGGCAGATCGTCAAAACCTTTTAGGTTTTACCGCTCGTAAATCTGGCGACTTAGTAGCAGCTGCCAGCTATTATAATACTGCATTGACGATTGACCCCAAACATATTGGCGCGCTGGAATATCAAGGCGAGCTATTTATTCAACTTGGTGATATCGAAAAGGCGCAGGGAAATTTAGCAAAATTAGAAAAGATATGCTGGCTTCCTTGCCATGAAGAATATCAACTTAGAAGTGCTTTAGAAAAAATGCTCACCAATTAGGTTTGCTGCTATATAAAAGCGTTCTGGTTGTCGACATTATCGTCCTCAGAAGACCGTTTTCATGCTTGCACGCGCGCTTCTTTTTTAAAAGTGGGGGCTTTAATTGAAACTGAAAATAGCGGTTTGGCTTACATTTTACGCGAGCACGATTGTGGCAGCTTCGGGCGCTATTTGGTTTGCAGGTAATTTGAATGCTAACAATTGGATTGCGCCGGATATAGCACCGCCGGCATGGCTTTTTGGCCCCGTTTGGACAATCTTGTATCTGTTTATTGCAACAAGCGCCTATCGCGTGATTTATGCAGCGTCTCATAAGCTAAAAGGCTTTGCCTTAGCTTTATGGGGCTTACAAATGTGTTTAAATACCCTTTGGACGCCGGTTTTCTTTGGCGCATTTGATTTACCCGGCGCTCTCGTTCTTATTGCAATGCTTTGGGTGGTAATTGGAGCGTATAGCTCTGTTAGCTTCTCAATTGATCGGAAAGCTGGATATCTCTTTTTGCCTTATTGGGCGTGGGTCTCCTTCGCTACAATTCTTAATTATAAATATATGATTTTGAATCCGATTTAACTTAGTCTTCAAATGAATGCCGTGCCGGTTCCCTTAAATAAGGTTTAACTATCTATCATGCGATCTCTCAATCGAACCGGCCTTGCTATAATATTAAGCTTACTTGCATTGGCATTGTTCGATGCAATGGGTTTGATTATAAAGCTGCTTTCTTCAAAGTTTTCTGCGGCCGAGCTTTCGACTTGGAGAAACCTATTCGGACTTATTCCAGCTTTTTTAGTACTTTATTCGTCTAGGGTTTGGCGCCAAGCAGGGCAAGTTTTTAAAATAAGGCAATGGAAACTAGCTCTATTTAGGGGCGTTATTGCCACGCTAGCTCAGCTTTGCTTTTACATGTCACTCGGCCTGATGGCTTTTGCAACCGCGTCTACAATTACATATGCCGGTGCGCTTTTTACGACTGCGTTTGCGATCCCAATTTTAGGAGAACGCGTAGGTTGGATGCGCTGGGGGGCGGTGATCGTCGGATTTGTTGGTGTTGTTTTTATATTGCAACCTGGCAGTGATGCGTTCTCATTTTTCTCAATCTTACCTTTAGCCGCAGCGGCATTCTATGCGCTGCTGACTATCACGGCTAAATTATTTGATGATGAGGTGCCTAGTGCTTTGTTAAATCTGTACTCTTCTGTTATTTCAACAGTTTGCGCTGCCATCATAACGTTATTCATTGGAGGATTTACTGTGTTTACTTCTTTTGAAGAGGTTCTCTGGTTAGTGCTTATGGGAGGGTTTGGCGGATCTGCGGTTCTTTTATTGGTGACCAGTTACCGAATGACAGAACAAAGCAATTTGGCGCCATTCAGTTATTTTGGAATTCCTATCGCTTTTTTATTTGGATGGGCATTTTTCGACGAAACACCTTGGAACACATTATTCCCAGGCGCAGCACTCATAATTCTTGGAGGTTTGTTAATTGTTTGGCGGGAAAGTGCCCTCGCAAAACGTTAGACCTAAAATTTATATTGCGATAAAATTTGTTCAACAAAATCCTATGCCTTTTTCAATAGCTTTGGCAGATTGTTTGTCGAAGTTTGACTTTTAAGTTGCGTATCCAAAAAGATTTTCTGTTTTAAGCAAATACAAATTCACCCATAAAGGGTCCTTCCCAACGAGGCCTCAGATTGAGTGCCAGAATGGAAGCTATGCACTCTTAATTATAAGAAAACTACGTCTGAAAAAGGGGCTCACACATGCACAGCTCGCCCATATGGCCGGCATCGGCATCGACATCCGCACTTTACAGCGGATTGAGCGCGGTGCGCATGCCAGCCCAGAGGCGTTAAAGTGCATAGCCTCTGTTCGCGAAACGGATTTTGAAAATCTCTGGACGGAACAGGAAATGCCAACTGTAGAAGAGCCCAAATATCCTAGGCTCTTAGCCAAAGAAAAAGAAGCCATGGAATATGTAAATGGCTCAAGGCATTCTGCATGCACCTCTTTGTCGCTGCCATTGTGTACACTGCCCTTTCGGGCATAAACCTGTCTTTGTCTTTAGGATATTTCTTTTTGGGCCGCGTTTGGCTGGGGCATTAGCCTCCTCTGCCATGGCCTGGGTGTCTTCCAATCTTTAACCTCTTCGGAGACACTTGGGAGATAAGGCAAATCGAGAGGCGGATGGGCCGCCAAAGATAGGCTTAATGTCTACGACCCATGCTGGACATCCGAACAACACTCTATCGGCTATCTAGATCCTACCTAGGGCCAAACCAGGAACACGAAATATGGCTCCAAACCCTTCTTTGCATCACGCAGGCCTCATGAAATTCTTAAGAGTGAATTTTCAAAACCGCTGTTTTTGGCGCGGTAATTGCAAACCTTACCTCTAAGAATAGGAGGATAGACATGTCAGAGGTGAATAATATCGGGCTGAATGCGTTTCTTGCGCAGCAATACGCGCCGAAGCAATCAGAAAAAATACCTACCCCTGCGGCAAGCGAAAAAGCAAAATCTGAACCAAGCAAAAATGCCGATAACCGCTCTGTCGTGGTTAAGATAAGCGCCGCCGCACGTTCTATGCTTGAAGAGACGCGCGCGCTTGAAAAGCGTCAGGCCGATGCAAATAGAGCTAATGCGGCGATTGATAAGCGCCTCGAGACCGTACGCTTGGACAGCCAACGCCTTGAAGAAACACTATCTTCAAAAATCACAGAGGCCGCTTAAAAAATCGAACTATATAATTTGACGAAACGCCAATATAATCTATCTCCTTTCCATGAACATGTGGTGGAAACATATTTTAAAGCACTGGATTGCATTTGCGACGCTTTTCATTTTCACGGCCAGTCTTAGCCTAGCAGATCCAGAAGACCTGTTGGATAAGTTGGCGCTCAGCGCCTCCGAACAAGAGGCGCAGCCGATCATTGCAAAACTTTGGAGTGAATGGACCAGCGCGCATAGCTCGAATGCCGAGGGAAGTCTGATGCAACGTGGCATCATTGCGATGAACCAAGGCCGTATCGATGATGCAGATGTGCTGTTTGGCCGGTTGATTTTTCTGAACCCTGATTTTACCGAAGCGTGGAACAAACGCGCCACGTTACGTTTTATCAAGGGCGATTACGCAGGCTCCGAAGCCGATATTTATGAAGTTTTGATCCGGCAACCACGCCATTTTGGAGCCTTATCAGGCTTGGGTTTAATAAATATGAAATTGGGTGAATGGCGAAAGGCCGTTAACGCATATGAAAGCCTTTTGGGCGTGTATCCCCATAGCCCCGATGCCAAAACCTATCTTCCCGCGCTGAAACGGAAACTGGGTGAAATGGAACTTTAAAAGTTTTCAAACCAGAAAACAGATCTGGCGTAAAGCAAGGCCGGACCACACCCCTATGGGCCAGCGGGGCCTTTAACACATGCCTGCTGTTCTTTTTCCCAAAACGATTTATAGATACCCCCACCCGATCTTGAAACAAATGGTGGGTCATGAATTTTCGACAATTAGAAGCCTTCCGCGCCACAATGCGTTCCGGCTCAATCACGCGTGCGGCGGCGTCGTTGAATCTTTCGCAACCCACGGTAAGCCGTCTGATCAAGGATCTTGAAGCCCAGATAGGCTTTGCCCTTTTTATCAAATTGGGGCGTGGCATCAGGCCAACGACAGAGGGACAAAAATTTTATAAGGGCGTTGACGCCACGTTTATGGGCCTTGACCGGCTGGATGATTTGGCCAAAACGCTGGAAAGCAGTTCCGGCGGCACCCTAGCTTTGGGGGTCATCCCGTCGCTGGCAACGATTGAAATTCCAAGTGCCATTAACACCCTATATCAAGCCAGACCTGACGTTAAATTACAGATTTACCTGCGCAACACACCTGCCATTATCGAAGCTATTCAATTGCAGCAATTGGATCTGGGCGTGATCAGCCGGCAACCACCCTATAATGGCGTTGAAATCCTGTATCAAACCACCCTGCCCTATGTTTGCTTGGTTCCCGAAGAACACGCTTTGGCAAGTTCTCAAACTGAAGTGAATTTGAACGACCTAGCCCAGACGGAAACCTTTATTACTTTTGGTGGCATTTTTCCCGAACAGATAGCCGGTCTGGATGCAACAACCATCGCCCATCTAAAGCAACGCTCGCGTTTATCGGCGGCCAATATGCCGATGGCTGCAGCCTTGGCAAAAGAAACCGGCACGCTGGCGATCGTTGACGTTTTATCCGCCGGCGTCGCCGTTGGGACAGGCGGTGTCACCAGCCTGCCATTGGTCCAAAATCTTGAATATCATCTGGCTGTTGTCACGCATAATGCTGGCACATTGTCACGTCACGGGCAAGAATTGGCGGGCATTATTGCCAAGCGCTTTGACAGAATTAGACCTTAAGATACCGGCAAATCTCTTATCCACCCCGCACGCGGAGGTTGATCTTCCACCCGCACGTCGACGTTTAAGCCTGCGCGCCAATAGCCTTTCTCGATAAGGGATAAACCTATATTGTTTTCTAAACGCGGCGAATATATTCCCGATGTGATTTCACCAATTTTTTGTCCCTCACAAATCACAGGCCATGGGATCGCACAGGTTGGCACGGGGGGACCTTCAAATTCAACCGCATGGATCAACCGCTGAGGGCCTTGCGCAGCGATCGCGCACACCGCATCCCGGCCGATGTAATCAATAGAACCGCTGACATCACAAAATTTACCCAGCCCAATTTCAAATGGATTGTTTTGAAGGGTCATCTCATTGCCATATGAAAAAAGGCCGCCCTCGATCCGTTCGATCAGATTGGGGCACCCGGGGCGGATGTTATACGCTTGCCCTGCCTTCCAGAGCAAATCCCATAAACCAGGGCCCTGCGCCGCCCCCTGCACATAAATCTCAAACCCGCCTTGGCGCGAATACCCGGATCGGGCGATAAGCTGCTGGGTTCCCTCAACCTCAATCCACCCAAATTTGAAAAATCCAATATCGCGTATATGAGGCCCAAAAACTTCGGCCAGCAATGCCTCAGCCTGCGGCCCCTGCACGGACAAAGGAAAAACATCAGGCTCATGAATATTAACGTTTAGCCTGCGGCCCAAGGCCAGCCCTTTCGCATAAAGCAGCAAATCGCTATCGGCGATTGACAACCAAAACCTATCTTCGGCCAACTTTAAAAGAACCGGGTCATTTATCAGCCCCGCCTGGTCATCAATGATCGGCACATATAGGCATTGCCCCACCTTTGCCTTGCTGATGTTGCGCGGGGTCATCAATTGCACCAAATTTTCTGCATCTGGGCCCGATATTTCAACCTGCCTTTGGCAAGACACATCCCAAAGCTGCACATAGGTGCGCAAATGCCAATAATCTTCTTCGACGCTGGTTTCGAAGGCTTTGGGCAAGAGCATGTGGTTGACCACGGAAAACCCCCGAACCCCCAGCGCCTCGACACGATCCGTATACGGTGTGCGACGAATGCGCCGCGACATATTTAAGCCATCAGCCATTGGTTAATCTCCTGACCACCAAACAGAGTAAGAATTCGGATTGATAATAATCGGAATGTGGTAATGGCCTTCCCGATCAGGCATCGAAAAACGAAAGATGATTTCATCCATAATCTGCAGTTTTGCGCGAATGAGATCTTGGTTTTGCCAGTAATCTTTGGTTTCAAAGACCAGTTCATAGCGCGCCTCGGCACTCAAAAGCCGCGCATCCAAGGTTTCTTTAAGCCGCCCGCCAGCATCCATCTGAGTGTCGAATAAACAATTTTGATTGCTTAGATTGATCAGGCGGACGGGAATAAACCCGGCATGCGTGCCATCGACTCCGTTCAGCGTGTGAGATGTTAAAACGGCCATTATTCAATCGATGCCTTATCACGTTTATCGGAGGTGGCCGCTACGATTGGGCTTATAACACCGCGACATTTCACGTTAAGGCACGCGGTTTTGCCGCTGGCCATCGCCCGTGCCAAAGCGGGGCCCAAAGCGGCACGATCCTCGACCAATTCCCCATATCCCCCCATACCTTCAAAAAGGCTGTGAAACGGAATATCGCGAAAATCTGTAGCAAAATGGGAACCGTTCGCAAATAAGCGCTCTTGCTGCTGGCTGATACAATCCAATCCGCCATTATTATCTATTACTACGGTGATCGGCAGTTTTTCCTGAAACGCCGCTTCGATGGATAAGCCACCCGACAAAAAGGCACCATCCCCCGAAATTAACACAACATTGCGCTCCGGATGCGCCGCTTTTGCCGATAAGGCAAAGCTCACCCCAACGCCCAGCAAACTGTAATTCCCCGGGTGCAAAATGCCACCAAGTTTTTGACCACGCCATCCGGCCATATTCACGGCAATTTCCGACCAGAAATGCGTGTTGCCGCCGTCAAAAACCAACCAATCCTGATCCTGTAACTGGCTTTGCACATCCAATGACAATTGCAGCGGGTGCATTTTACGCCTCTGCGCGTGATCGAGTGCATTTTCTGCATCCAAATGCGCGTACCATTCCTCAACCCATTTGGCGCGGCGCGCTTGCTGCAACTCAAGCCAAGGCGCAAAATTGACTTTCACGCCTGTCAAAAGATCCAAAAATGCAGCGGGGTCGCTGAGTATCACCCGATCTGCGGCGCGATTGTAATTCAGTTCTTCATGGCTGCCATTGATACAGATCAAATGTGTTTCCGCTTTGATAAAAGGCGGATTTCCGAAATTCATTTGATTATCGAGCCGCCCTCCAATCATCAATATTATATCCGCGTCGTGCAACGCCTCTTTAGAGGGGTGATATTGGTGAAAATCCGCCAAACCCATATAGGTTTCACATTCTTCACCCAGTAGTTTCTGATGATAGGGAACGTTGAATACAGGAATGTTCAACGCTTTCGACGCGTCTTCAAGCTTTTTTTCCGCGTGTGACCACCACACCCCGTGCCCTGCGATGATAACAGGGCGCTTGGCCTTATGCAGACGGTTTATCACATCTTCCATTGCCGCAGGTTCTGGCCAAGCTTTTGGCAAAGGCCTGTCACTGCGATCAAACGGGCGCTCATGACGACCTGCATCTGCTGGAAAACTCGCAAACATTAAATCAACCGGCAGGCTGATATGCACAGGCCCTGGATAACCCGTGGTTGCCGCTGTCCAGGCCCGATCGACAAATTCGCTGATCCGCTCACCATCGGTAATTTGCACCGAATATTTCACCAATGGGGCCGCGATCGCGACATCATCAATTTCTTTAAACCCGCCTGCACCTTGGCGCTTCAGCGTCGATGACCCGGTCACAAATATCACCGGCGCTCGCTCACCGCCCGCCTCCAACATAGCCGGCACCGCATTTGCGAAACCTTCCGGGCCAACCAAACACACAGCCGGTTTGCGCGTGATACGCGTATGACCATCAGCCAAATGTCCGGCAACCTGCTCATGGGGGCAGTTGATCACAGGCATTTGGCATTTCATAAACCCTTCGAGCGCGGGGTTACAAAAGCCACCAGCAAGCGTAAACACATGCTCAGCGCCTTTTTCTTTGAGTGCACGCGCGAGAATCTCGCCACCACGCAGTTTTATCTCTTTGCTCTTCTCATTCACAGAATCTTCACCTTCTTATCCATTAAACCCACCTAATCTGGCAGGGCATGATTTTTCTTCACGATCATCGCAGGCGTCAAATTGGATATGTTACGCGCACCTAATTGTGCCATCGCAGCAGAAATATCATAAGCCAAACCGCTGAACAGCGCGTCCACCCCCCGCGCACCATCAGCCGCCAACGCGTAAAGCACCGGACGGCCTAACATCACCATATTGGCGCCACAAACCAAGGCCTTCACGATATCTTCGCCATTACGAACGCCGCTGTCAAAAAGCAACGGATAATCCGGGCCAAGCGCTTGCCGGATCAATGGCAAAACTGTAAGTGACGCCGGCGCGCTGTCCAACTGGCGCCCCCCATGCGTGGAAATATAAACAGCATCTGCGCCGCACTCTTGCACCTGTAACGCGTCGGACACTGACGTAATTCCTTTGACCACAAGCTTGCCCGGCCACAATTCACGCAACCGTTTTAAAAATTCCCAATCCGCTACAGCGCGGCTTGCATCTCGATCAAAACCATCCCCATTATTTGGAAAGTTCAGGGGTTTGGGCACGCCGTTTGCCAAAGCTGTCAGGCTCCACCTTGGATGGGTTGCGAAATCAAAAAATTGTTTTGACCTCATCCGAAAGGGCATTTTAAAACCATTTGCAACATCGCGCAAACGCCGGCTCACTTGAGGGACATCCACCGTGAACACCAAGGTAGAATATCCCGCATTTTCGGCTCTTCGCACCAAAGAAAGCGTATGATCAAGCGGCGGTGTTACATAAAGCTGAAACCATGCAGAAGTACCGGCCCATTTGCGCATATCCTCAAGGCGGCTTGACGCTGCAGATGATACTCCCACCGGAACCTGCGCGGTTTTCGCAACTTGCCCCATTATTTGATCAGCTTTTGGATGCGAGAGATTACACATTCCCATCGGTGCGATTCCAAAGGGCAGTTGAAACGATTGATCCATAAATTTTGTGGTTAGGTTTCTGGGGTCAACCTGGCGCAAAACGCGTGATTGGAGTTGAATATCATCAAATGCCTGTTCGTTGCGGGCCTTGCCAATTTCGCGCCCTGCCGCCCCATCGATAAAGTCAAAAATAAGTTTGGGAAGCCGCTTTTTGGCCAGAACGCGTGCATGGACTGCGTCAATAACGCAGGGCTCGCCCGATTTGATTGACCTTTTATAAGACACATATCCCCCAACGCCTATGTGAAGGGGAATACTAAAGCTGATAGGTAAAAACAATTCGCTTTTATTTTACAATTCATTCATTTTTTGTATGAATTTATAGCGGCAAATATTCGTTATCGAGGGAACAAACTCATTTCAATTTCTGACGGTTGATATTTTCTGTCTACCAACTCGTACGGGGGCAAATGACACGTACCGGCAATTTAGATGGAAAACTTAAATAAATCTGTTAATGATTATGACAGTTGAAGTTTTAGTTAAAAGAAAATTCGATGAATAAATTCATAAGGATCACATGCATCGCAGTTTGTTGCGCCACTGCCGCAAGCGCACAAATGGTACCAGCGACGCAAAATGGCAAAACCAACTTGGAAAATGCTATATCAAATTTAGGACCCGCCTCTAAAATAACAGGCAGTTTTTTATTTATAGCCCTGTTATCTTTGATCGGAGGCAGTAATTCAAGCTCGGCTTCCGGCTCATGACTTTATCGGGTTAAGTTTTGCTATCCCTCGTGAAAACCCTTTAAGACTTACCTTTGCCAAGATTGCCTCTTCAGCATTTAGCATTCTAAACCGCAACGAAAACGCACGGTTTTGCATCAACTTTTCAAGAAGTGACCCCTCCAACTCGAAGGAGACCAAACACCCCTGAGAAACACAGGTGACAAAAGGGTAGGTTTTTGGATCAATATATTCCGACCACATCTCTAAGCCAAATGCCAGATCTATTTGAAGCGGAAGCAGCACCTCAAACATCATTTTTTCCTTTTTCAACGCAATTGTAATCATCGAAAAGGGGCGTTTTTCTCCACCATTTTCCCGCAGGGTTTGTCGTAATATGCAAGTCTCAATTTTCTGCTCAAGCGTGCAAATACTTTCCCAAAAATCATGCTGTGTGCGCGTTATAGAGATATCATTCACCTCTTCTGCGGCTTCTTGCGAAGCAACAGCAGCCGGGCTTAGCCCAAGCACACTTATCGAATAACAACATAAAAAAAATGAAAAAATAAAACTGCGCCGGATATTAAACATTTTCAAATCACCTTTATTAAAAATTTATGTTTACGGAAGTCCAAAATTGCGGATCACGGTTCGAAGGATCCACCGAAGATGCTGCCATGCTCAGCCGTCGAGACAGGCTTAAATCTAAACTCAAACGTTTGTTTGAAAATTGCACTCCAAGCCCGGCACCGGCGAGACGGGGCGTGTTTTCACCAGCATTCTCAGCCACTTGCCCAAAATCAAGAAATAGATACGCAGCTGAGACCGAAGTTAAAGGTTCATGAAGTTCAAACTGACCCAAAAAACCGTTACTTCCGCTTGCCTCTCCCACCGGATAAGCGCGAATGCCATAGGCCCCCCCTAAAGAAAAACCTTCCAGCGAATTTAAATTTTGGCTACTTGCGGCTTGAAAAACCAGCCTGCTTTTCAAAACGGCTGAACGCGCGATCCGTTGATGCTGTTCAATATTTCCAGATAAGATAACAGCCCGACCTCGCACGGCACCAGCTCTATCGGAGCTCACATTTGTCGCAGCAACCGTGATCTCTCCAAAGCGTCGCGTGGCCGTTAGCTGTGATTTATCCAGGTTCTTATCCCCGCTATATCCAACGCCTATAACGCCATTATAGTTCCATCCAGAGGCATCGGCGGCATCCCCCAATGTGATATTCTTGGGGTCAAGCAATAAATGGCCACCCTGGCCGGTTTCGATGGTTTCCAAGCCGACATAGCGCAGGTTATTTTCAGAAGAAATTTCAACCGAACCGCCATTTTGGGCGCCTTTAGCTATGATTTCACCCAGAAAGGTGGTTTGTTGATCGGACCAAGCGACCGCCGTGCCGCCCTGACCTTTCACCGAAGAGACATCAATCGACACCCCATCATTTGCGAAAAACGACTGTGCTGAAGAAAGATCGGGCAAGGAACCCCATCGATCCACAAAACTTTGGCGTAAACTCTCTGTTGTATTGGGTGTTTTTCCGCCTTGAAAGGCGCCCCCTAGGCGAACCAATCCGCCCTTTAATGCGCCAGAGGCCGTGATCGAATTGGATAACAAGCGCGTATCTGGCGCCGTGATATCTATGCGACCGCCATTTACCTGATGCCCAATTGCCGTAAAATCGGCAGATGAAAAAACTTCCGTACTGCCTGTGAGCGTGATATCGCCACCCGATAAAAACCCATCTGCCTGGTATAAGGCTCTGGATGTTTCGGTAATATTTTTAGCAGAAATTGAAATGGATCCACCATCCTCGTTTGCTGAATTGGCGGTAATGACACCCGAATTATTGAACCTTTCTGACACATCCAGTAGCACTTCTCCGCCAGCTTGCGCCGCGCCACTGGCCGAGGCGTCAATTTTTCCAGCTTGCGTCAGATGATCAGCTTTAATTGTAACGCGACCGGGCTTTTTGGCGGCAGCCGAAAGTTGCGAATTCTCTGATATACGCACTCCAGCATTGCCAACCAGATAGATATCGCCAGCGGCGTCTTTGGTCAGAGCGGTTGCTTCGCTTATACCATCATGATTTACGACCGTAGCCAACAAATCATTGGCGGTTTGCGCGTTCAATATGAGACGGCCACCATCAGCCTGTATCGCTCCCCCTTGCTCAATTTTGGCATCAATGGCAGCTTTTTCGACCGCAATGGAAAACCCTGCTCCCAAATCAAGACGGACCTGCGAGCCAGCCGCCAGGCCGACATGCCTAGCTTTGATACGACCATAATTTTCAATCTGTGCTGCGATAAACGTTACAGATGCGTCATCCCTAGCGTTGAGCGCGCGCAAATCACCATTATTGATGATTGAGGCAGAGCTTTCACCTTTAAATAAGAATGATTCATCTGCGCTAAAAAATCGCTCTTGCGAGCCAAGATGCAATGTTTAAGCCAGCAACCCTCCAACATTCACTTGGGCATCTGAGCCAAACACAATGCCGGATGGGTTGATCAGAAAAACCCGTCCATTTGCTTTCAACACGCCGTTTATATGCGATATATTTCCATTCGGCACGGTGTTCAAAGCGATTGATCTGGAGGAAGGCTGAACAAAATTGACTGTTTTATCCGCTCCAATCGAAAACTCATCCCACAAAAGAGACACCCGATCACTGTTTTGAAAAACCTCAACGCTATGCGTTTGCTGGGTGATGACCGCCTGACCGCCCGTAACAGATCCGCCCTGCGGCAAATCTGCCGCCAAAAGAGGAACCCACACACCGATATAAACAGCAGAAAAACATAAAGTTTTTCTGACTTCTGGGTAAAATAGCCTGCAACAAAGTGCTCGAAATATATTCAAAATAAGTACTTTAACAATATGCATAGATCACCCTAAATAAGGATGCTCTAAACGAAGAAAACGTCTTTCAAGCGTCTTGACGCGCCTATGACATATTTATCGTTAGAGCGTAGGCGATGACACCATGCGGGTCAGAATTTAACAAATAGTTCAAATAAGTTTCAATAATCGCTCAATCTAAGGACATTACTGCACTTGAAGTCAATCAAAATATGGCTCTCCACGCTGTTTTCAAGCTGTGTATATCAATAACCCCTGCTCACTCTTCAATAAATATAGATAAAGTAAGCCATACTAGTTTCTGTTTTTATTTACTTTTATAAAAAAATTAAAATGCGCAATACGTGTTACCCTTTGGGGTTTGTCACTCAAAGCTTTTAACCGGAACCCATTTCAGATTTACTTTAGAGCTCTTTCTAGAAATAGTTTCGTTTCGCTGTGTTGCGGCGCGCCAAACAGGCTTTGCGCCGAACCTTGTTCCAAAATCGATCCATCCTTAAAAAAGCAAACCTTATCGGCAGCCTGCCTGGCAAAACCCATCTCATGCGTGGCCAATATCATCGTCATGCCCTCAGATTTGAGCTGCAGCAGAACATCTAAGACTTCTCCCACCAATTGTGGGTCCAAAGCGGAGGTGATTTCATCAAAAAGCATCACTTCGGGGCGCATCGCCAATGCCCGCACAATAGCAACGCGCTGCTGTTGCCCGCCTGAAAGTTGATCCGGATAATTATGCATGCGATCGGCGAGATTAAAACGCTCGAACAAAGATTCAACTTGGGGCCTAAACGTATTGCGGGGGAGCTTGTGCACCCGCCGCGGCGCCAACATGGCGTTTTCAAACGCGGTCATATGCGGAAATAAATTGAAGCTTTGAAACACCATCCCGATGCGCCCGCGAATAGCTTGTGGATCCAAGCCAGGCTGAGAAATATCATCTCCATCAAGAAAAATTTCACCATCATCAATTGGATCTAAAAGATTAATACATCTGAGCAAAGTTGATTTTCCAGCGCCGGACGCGCCGATAAGACACACCATTTCACCTTGCTGCACATCCAAACTGACACCGTTGCACACCGTGTTTTCGCCAAAACGCTTCACCACATTGCGCAGCTTTACCTTACTCATCAGCGTCTCTCGCGCGTTTGTTTTGCCATTAAATAATCCGCATAGCGTGTGGCGGGAATGGTAACAGCCAAAAATATGATCGCGGCCCCAACATAAGGTGTGAAATTGGCAAGCAACGACTTGAACACACCGGCCTGCCGAAAAATCTCAACAGGGCCAATAAAGCTGAGCAGCGAAACATCTTTTTGCAGAGCGATAAGCATGTTCATCTGGCTTGGAACAACGTTGCGAACCGCTTGAGGCAATATCACATCGCGCATGGCTTGGCCTTCCGATAGGCCAAGCGATAAGGCCGCCGAACGTTGGCTGTGATGCACGCTGCCGATGCCCGAGCGGAAAATTTCGGCCACATAAGCGGAATAGGTCAGAACCAAAGCAACGGAGCCCCAAATATAAGGGGAGTTCCACGGCCTTGGCAGACCCAAGCCCGGAATTCCAAAGCCAATCAAATAAACAGTCAAAATAACCGGCACACCGCGAAACACATCCGTGTAAATCGTTGCAAAAATCCGCAATGGAAATAACGTCGGCGCGCGAACGTTCCGCGCCAAGGCGATCAACAGCCCTAAAACCGCTATCGAAGGCGCCGACCAGGCAAAGATCATCACGTTAACCTTGAACGCATCCAAAAGCCTGGGAAAAGTCTTTGCCAAAACCGCCCCGTTGAAAAAACTTTTCTGAACTTTTTCCCATCCAGGCGTCAACGGAACCAGCATGATTAAGGCCAGCACAACCACTGCCGTGCTGGCCGCTGCAACCGCCAAGGACCTTCGCCGCCGCTCAGCTTCATAAATCTCGCGACGCGTAGCGCTCAGAGCGTGCCGTTTGCTCATTATTTGATTAACGGAACGCCAGTTGTATCCTGCAACCATTCAGCTTCAATCGCAGCCAAGCTTCCAGTCGCAGCCAATTTTGTAAGGGCTTGGTCTACACAATCTTTTAACGCGTTTCCATCTTCCATTAACATTCCGAACTGATCAGGATTATCGCTTGCATCAGCCGAAAATTGACCAATCACTTTTGAGCCTTCAATCATCACAGCACTCAGAAACAACGCCGTCGGTAAATCAAAAAGCGCGGCGTCAATCTGGTTGGCGCTTATCGCGGCATTAACATCGGCATTATCCGCGTAAAGCAAAATTGCACTTTCCGGCTTTACAACGTTTTCCAATTTAGAAACTGCAGTTGTTGATCCAACTGCGCCCCATTTCAAACCCCTAAGATCCGCCATAGTCGGCGCAGTATCGACGGCCCCTTTGCCAACCAAGACGGCCATCGGCGCCGAATAATAGGGAACTGAAAAATCGACAACGACATCGCGTTCTGGCGTGATTGAATATTGCTGCATATTCAAATCAAAGTTTTTTGCCCCTGGTTGAATCGCTTCGTCAAATGATGTTCTCACCCAGACCACATCTGCCGAGGAAAACCCCATTTCTGACGCCATCGCATAAGCAACCGCGGCCTCAAAGCCTTTCCCGCTTTCGGGCGCGTCATCCATCACCCAAGGGTAATAGGCTGGATTTCCTGTTGCAATTGTTAGCTTACCATCCGTCAGCGTCTTTCCCGCGGCACAATGCCCCCCCGCATGCGCAGCCGAGGTGACCAATGCGCTGGATAACAGCGCAAATACAAAACGTTTCATCATCCTACTAATCCTTATTTATGAGCCATTGACGAAAGACTATGAGTTGCGCCCGGAGCTGTCCACCAAAGATATTGCCAAACGAATTTCCTGCACAGTCTTTACTTTGTAAGCGAACATTCCCTCCACGAATTAATTACGAAATCTGCGCTCTGACGCGGTGACTGAAATGACAGGCTTGCCAGTTGCAAAAGAAAACCAAATTTTCGCCGCCATGCCGGAATCGATATCTTGACCGGGAACCAAAAAAGCCGCCAGATCCGCAGCCTGAAGCCCCCATAAGTCATTATTGAAGAATTTATCTTTTGTTTTTTTGGCTCATATTGGCTGATGAACGGTTCTGAGCAATTTGCCTGTCACCCAAATCTGTCAGCTGCCAAAGATATCCAAACGGACAAACGGCAGCACATAGTGATGTCTTTGCGCCAATAGTAGACACGATTCAAGGCGCTTTAGGTGAGCGATAGTTTGGTGCCTTGGCTCAAAGTCGTCAAACAAATCCCGTTAATGACAATATGTCTGTGACGATCAGCATAAGAGCTAGTCCAGTGCCAAGCTGATATACTGCATTGCGGTTAGAAATTTCCGTTCCTCGGACTGTCATGATAACAAAGAATAAAACAATGTTGGCCTATGTTAAGTAGAAGTACATTGGTTGCTCCTTTGATAGGTTGCTGGCACTTTATGTGCCGTCCAGCTCTCACGCTTCGATTCCGGTTTGATCTCTATGAGGCAAAAAACAATCATACCCGTCGGCTTCTAGCTTATAGGCGATATCCTCAAGACAGCCTCGTTCAAGAGCGTTAAATATCGGGCCTGCGATATATATGGCTTTAATCAATTTGACCTCAGTTTTCTAAATGCCAAAAAATGGAGCCCATTGCGCTTTCCCAACACATCACGGTTGCAACGCCCCGCTTCAGATCGCTGACCAGCGAGTATAATCCTTCAAAAAGCTCACAAGGCAGCATCCATGCAGTGGAAGGTTTGAAAGCCGCAAGGCTTCAATATAATCAGTAAAAAAATATGCTTTACCTTCACTTTTAATCTGAAACGCTCTGTCAGTTTGACGGCAAATTCTAAAATAATTTATGCGCCCCCAAATCCTGACCATCCAGACCAGTCTTTAAAGCTTCGCGATAAAACGCCTCCAAGCTCTGGTCGCCAAATTCTGGGGTGTTTTGCGCGGAATATACTGACAACTCTGGATCCCAAAGCAACATCGACTCAGTCGCATAATAATGTCCGATATTTACAAATTCGCGTTTGTCAGCCAAACGATCCGACAGCAAAGAAGGCCCCGCCAAGACGCCGCCGATCACTTTAAAAAGCGCGCTGGGAACGCGCCGAATTTTTTCAGGCTTTTGCAAAAGGCGAAACAATAATTGCGCCTGCTCTATTGGCGTAATCGCAGGGCCAGGCCCCCCGATCGGTAAAATCGCATTGTGGCGTTTAATATCGTTTAAACATCCGCAAATATAAGCGGCCAAATCGGCTTCTGAAATTGGTTTACACGCCGTTTGCAGGCCATCATCGAACATCACAAAGGCTTTCCCAGCCTTTACCTTTTCTACCTGCCCCGAGAGTGATTTGAAAAACGCAGTCGGTCGCACGATACTATAGGTAAGACCAGACGCCTGAAGCTTTTGTTCAAATGCGCGCTTGGCATGTTGAAATTCCAAGCGCGGTTTTTGTACGCAAATCGCCGATAATAGAATATAGCGCTCGATCGCCCATTCTTGCGCGGTTTCCAGCAGCGTCATATTCGCGCGATAGTCAACCAACCACGCGTCTTGGCGCCCCCCCGTGCGCGAAGCAATACAGGAAATAATCGCTTCAATGCCCGAAAATCGCTGCGCCAACTGCTTTACTGCAACGGCATCGGTAACATCACACATTTCATAAATCACGCCATTAAGGGGGACTTTGGGCGTCCGTCGCACCGGGCACAACACCTGATACCCTTTCTCTACAAGGGCCTTTGCCACTGCCGAGCCAATATAGCCGGTGGCGCCTGCGAGCAAAATGTCACACATATCTGACGTTAACCAGAACAGCTTCAACGCGAAATATCATTGGTTTAAACAACGGCAACTCAGCCAGAAGGTCAATGAATTTCTGGGTTGAAAGGCCCATATCAAACTTTGAAAGCTCTGGCCTTCATTCACAAAAGCGCAATCGGGTTAGACAAAATTTGCCGGCGCGTCCGTAATTGAAAATTTACTGAAAACGGCCATGCGCGCGCTTGGTTTTGATTTCGCTTTCGGGGTTTCCACCGCATCGGAAAACGGCATCAGCAAGCGGTGAATCACGGAAATACAATCTTCACCCAAGGCTGACAGAAGGTCGTCGCATAAATAGGTCTGAATTAATTCATCCACCAACCTTGCTTCTTCTTTTGTGATTTTATTGGCGCTTAAAATCGCTTCAAATGCCTGAAGCACGCAATTTGAGAAAACAAATTGCTTTCGCAAAAGCGCATGGTTATTTTCGGCTGGGCCTTTTTCAGACAGAG
>Ga0255755_1001848_pt1 | contig 18152 bp, 12 predicted proteins | sample 011ome_18_FD_179955 | JGI IMG/M metagenome (GOLD analysis project Ga0255755, IMG submission 179955) | Coastal salt marsh microbial communities from the Groves Creek Marsh, Skidaway Island, Georgia - 011501BT metaG (version 2) | ecosystem: Environmental > Aquatic > Marine > Intertidal zone > Salt... | reverse complement strand
GCAGCATAATCCTGAGGAGAAAAAAAGTGTCGAGAGCGAGCGGTGAAAGCAACGAAGACAACACGAATCACAAACGAAGAAGACAAAGAAGAAGACCAATCATCGAAGAGATGTGTGACTACTTCACGAAACCAGTCAAGTGCAAGGAATGTTTCGGGTACAACAGACGCGTGTGTGCTCGCTGTCAAGGCAGAGGGAAGACGACGACCACTTTTACGGACGGTGATGACGATGACAATTGCTGCGGTGGATGCGTTGGCCGCGGGTACGTGCGTTGCGACGCGTGCAACGGGACCGGTTTGAAGAACGGGTGGCTGTTTACAGTGAAAGGCGGTTGGGGACCGCGAGGCGAGTAGTCGACGAATGAAGATCGTGAAGGAGCAGCAGTAGTAAAGCAGTAGTAGCAGTAGTAGTACTGGTAGTAGTAATAGTAGATGTAGTATTAAAAAGGTAAAAGTACAAACGGGTGCAACAGCGCCTGCGTGGCGTCTAATCGACCTCTTCGCGTGATACCTCTGGCGGCGACGAGTCGACAGGCTAAATCGAACCCGGCGCCGCCGTTTCGATCGAGAGCGGAAAAGTCCCAGCCTAAGTTTCCGGCTAAGTCTTTGCGCACTTTGCGCAAATCGTAGTTTTCGTCCTGTAACCGTCGCTGGAACGACCCGGATGGTTCTAACACGCGTTTGCCTCTGAGTTGCGGGCATCCCAACTGGAGTAAGACGAGGCCGGCGGAATAGCTATCGAATAATTGCGGTTGGAAGACGGTCCACGGAAGGACAGAAAGCGCGCCGGCGATGGCACCCGGAGGCGCTCTCGGCGTTCGTTCAGGCATGATAAAATCCTCTGGTGGTGAGAACGAAGGGTCTAAGATGGAAACTTCCGGTTCGTAGTTCACGCCGCTTCGTAAATCCGCGGCGCCGCCGAAATCGATCAGTTTGAATCGTCCGTTTTCGTTGACTAAATTCGCCGGTTTCACGTCTCTGTGAACTATACCGATGGAGTGTAACCCTCTCAACGACCACAACAGTTGTTGCGTGATTTTCTTTGCGACGGCGTAACACCTCGCGTCGTAATCTTTATCCTCTTGAGATTTCCCAAAAAGCGCCACCTCTAACGCGCTCGGAAAATTTCTATCCAACACGTAATCTTCGAGCGTGTTTTCATCGCCGGCGAATTTCCACACCAAAACCGGTGCCGCCGCGTCTTCAATTTCCTCGTAAGATCCGACGTAAGACGCGCAACCGCCGGCGACAAAAATGTCTCGGGATATCCGTTCGTTCATGTGTCGTTCGGCGCGTTGTAACCCGCTCGCGCCGGTTGTATTTTTCGCAAACTTCAAGACCAAATTCTCCGCCTCGCTGGAATTTAATCGTCCTCGATAGACGGTCCCGAACGACCCGTCCCCGATTCTCCCGCCTAAGTTTACGTTCGAACCTCTTTTGCCAAACTTATTCCCAGCCGTGGCTGTTTGTATCGCTCTCGCGACGGTTTCATCGAACGCGTACCCCAAAATCCCCGGCTGCGCGGTTAAATAAAACACGACAAACGCGACGAAAAGAAACTCCTCAAACGGCGTCCCGTTCGTGTATAAAGTCCACCCGTTCACTTTTTCATCCAGAGCTAATTGTTCGACAAAGTCTTTGGCCACGTCCGGTAATGGTAACTGCTCGTATAAAGGCTCTAAAACGACTTCGTATACCGTTTTCCCTATTTTCAACACCGGCTCTGGAACCTCTGGAAATAAACGTTCCAGTTGCTCCAAAGGGTCGACAATTTTTGCACCCTTATACCCGTATAAAGCCTTGATTGTTCTCGTCGTCGTTCTCTTCGTCGTCGTTTTTGCAGAGAAGCGACGAATCCGTCGTCCTCCTAAAACCACGTTCTTCGCGTTCGTGGTTTGATGACGATTACTCTTAAAATTCATATCCCCGATACTGTTCGTTATCCAAAAATCAAAAGTAATCAATCCGTTTCTTTAACGCTATATATATCTCTGTCTCTCTCCTCTCCAATAAAGCAGTCTGGCACGATGCGTACGAATTCGATGAAAGTGTTATTATGTAAACACTTTACGCCGCGTGTAGTAATACTCAGAGTCACAAACAGAGAGAGAGGAAGAGAGAAAATTTATGAAGTACAGCGAGGGGGGTGGTTTCCCTTGTAAAAAAACGAACAAGAAGGGAAAAAGAGGAGGAAGGAAAAGGTACGCGAGCGCTGAATCTTCTTTTTAAATTACAAGCTGTGTGTGTGTGTGCATGCGTGTTTATGACGTGTGCAATACTCCGTCTTCGTATCGCCAACCTTCTGGTAATGGGCAGTTTTTGTCGAGGAGGTATTGTACACATTCGGGGTGGTTGTTCTCGTGAGCGTAGCGTACGGCGCCACTGTTCCACGGCGCTTTGGCGGTTTCGTGCAAGTACTTCAAACAGTCCAAGTGGCCTTTCTCGGCCGCCCACATACACGCTCGTTCGTCATATTTATCATACTTACGCTCAACAAGGTATTCGAGTATGTGGAGTTGACCCTTTCCAGCCGCCCAAATGGCAGTATACTCATCCCAAGGCGCTTTGGCATCTTCGTGTAAGCATTTGAGTACCTCGAGATGACCTTCTAAGGCAGCATATTCACACGTCCACTCATCGATAGGACACTTATTTGCAACGCAATACTTTATCATTTCCAGATTACCTTGTTCTGCGGCCGCTCTAATCGTCTTTTCATCCCAATCACACTTTTTCTCCTCTCGTATCCACTTGAGCAACTCGAGTTTATTCGTTTCAGCAACTTGCTCGCAGAAATCTGTTTCGTCCCAGCTCCTCCGCCACAACGATTTATGCTCCCACGCTACTTCCAAAGTCAATACCGATGACATCTGTCTCACTTTAAACTTCTTTGTCAAATCATCCGTGCGAATGCATCTCTTCATCAACTTTCTCGTTTCACTATTCACTCCATACAAGAATTTCACATCCGTTAGATTCAATTTCGGAAGAATGTGTGTGAAACTTATATCGTCGTCGTTCATATTCACAATCACATCCCACAAAGAATCTCTCTCCCCCATCCGTCTTTTCTGCCCTCGCGTCTGCACTCCCGACGACGCAGGAGGAGACGAAGAAGCGCCACGCATCGTCGTTTCTCTGCGTCTTTTCTTAAAGTTTTTATGGGGAAAAAACGGCTTCACAAAAAAGAGGTACGAGAGCGTCTGCGACGTAACAACAACAACAACAACAAGTAAACAAGCATGGCCGTCGTCGTTGTCCCCGCGCGAGAAGCAGCTCGTCGTTTCGTCGTTTTTTCAGCCGAACGACGCGTGGGAGGCAAAGGAAAAGGAGGAAGAAGGAGGAGGAAAAGCAGAAGTCGTTCCAGACTGAATGCGAGGAGAAAAAGCGGCGACGACGATATAGATGATTATGAAGATGATGAGAGTAGTGTTATTCACGAGGACAGGATAAACAGCAGCGACAGCAGTGAGACGTCTATTTCTTCCGCTGCTGCTGCCGATGATGACGATAATAAGAATACAAAAGAACAGTTGAAAGAAGAAGATTCAGAAAGTTTCCTGTACGAAGAAGTGGAGGAAGAAATCGAAGTGGAATACACGGCGATGGACCACGTTTCAGATTTTATTGCGGAAGTGCGAGAGAAGCGGAATGAAATCAGTCGAGCGTGTTTCGGCAGTTTTGAGAGAGCGCCAGTAACGCCGGAGTATTTGAGAAGTTCGAGAGGACGGTTGGACGCGCCGACGGAACTTATATCGCTGGCGTTGGTATCGGTTGCGTTGGCGGTTTCCAAGACCGTGCGAACGAATAAAGAGAAGAAGGAGATGTTTATTCGAAACGAAAAGTGGACGGTAGGGAAAGCGTTTCAGGAGTTGAAAAGAATAGACGGTCAAGAGAACGACGCTTCGGTGGAAATGCGATTGTACGACGAGGGGGATTTACGACGCGACTTGGAAAAGAAACAGAAAAAATTGGACGAGAAACGCGCGAAGGAATTGGAGAGACGCGAGTTGAGAGACGAAAAAGAACGCTTAAGAGAGGAAGAGGAAGAGAAGGAGCGACAGAGATTACTCGAGATTGAGCGTAAAAAAGAAGAAGAGGAAGAACGAAAACGAGAACAAGTACGCGCCGAATTTCGATTGAAACAAGCCGAGGAGCAAGAGCGGTTGAAAAAACGCGAAGAAGAAGAAGCGGCGAGGAAGAGGAAAGAGTTGGAGGAGGATAGGAAACGGAGAGAGGAAAAGATGCGATTGGAACGAGAGGCTTTAGAAGCGGAACGATTGCGACGAAAGAAAATATCGGAAGAGCGCGAGGAAAAAACGTTTGACATTCAGGCGAACATTAAAGTCGAAGCGAGGAGGAAAAACGGCAAGTGCGAAGTGACGGCCTCGTGCAGAGTGGAGTTATCAAACACGTGCGAAGTCGCGGAAACGTACGAATCGACAGAATTGGCGAGATTGCAAATGTCCTGGGCCTCGAAGTTATCCGGCGAAGCCATGAAAGCGTATAAAAGCGACCAGATTTTGAAGAAAATGATGGGCGAAGGCATTTTGTCCAAGAGGCCTACTTTTTCAGACGTGGAATTTGAACACTGGATGAAACTCGTCAGAGTTCGATTGGACAGAGAATTACGAACGACTGGTTTACGCGCAGTTGCTGGACTCGAAGCGAACAAGTTGACCAAAAACGACAGCTTCGTTGAACGAGAAGTGACGTTTTCGAGAGCGCTGTTACCTGCAGAAGATCCAGAAAACGTCGAGACGCGAATACAAAACGCTATTCGGTTACTCATCGACCAAGTCGAATCCAAGAATAAAAATAAAGACGGCGATGCTAACGATGGTGGTGGTGGTGGTGATAATGACGACGACGACCCGTACCTTCTCGGCGATGGAGACTCCCCGGCCCTTGTCGACGAGGCGATAGATCCCAGGAAAAGCCCGACGGCAATTTTAAATCGACTTTCCGAACACGAGCTCGCGCAAATGCACGGGTTAGATCCATCTCTGGTATTCCCCGCAGAAACAGACGGTTTGACCACTGAATTGAACGGTCGCGTTTTATCCGGAATCTTAACCGCGTCTCTTTTTGTCAAAATCCTTCGCAGCGTCACCAAAGACGCGAAACCGGAAGTTTTACGACGGGGCACGCAGATGGCTACCTCTTTAGTCGGTCGATGCGCCAACGACGAAGGAAACTGGCGTGCCATGTATTTAGACGGTTTTCGCGGCGATGCATTGGAAGCCGGCGCTTTGATGGCTCGAGAAGTTATTCCAGACGAAGAGAACGATATCGTTTTATTAAACATCTTCGCCGCTCTGGAGGCGATGGAAAAAGCGAAAAACCGACGCCCGGAGGAAGCGGGCGAAATGATCGATAAAGAAGTGCTGAGAAAAATGAAAGCGCAGCGACGAATGAATGCGGTGCCAATCACCGAAAGGTTATTCGCCACGCGAAACGCGGCGATTCAGTTAGCCGGAAGTGGTTCCGTCGAGCAAGGTCGGGCGATGTTGGAGGAAGCTTACGCGTTGCGAGTGAACCACGTGGAGAAAAGACGCAAAGAGTTAGGGTTGACTGCAAACGACGAACGGTTTGGTATTCCAGAAACGTTGCCAGAGCTGAAAGCGCTGCTCTTTGTTTTAGAATACGGCGGCGGCGCGTGGGAAGCTGACAAGAAAGGCGTGCAGAAACAAGTCGTGAAAGCGGTGTACGAGGCGTGCGAAAACGGGGCGATGAAGAAAGACGCTGAGAAGGCGTTGGCGACGTTTGCAGCCGTTCGACGCTCGTTTATATTTGAAGAGAAGGATTCTGAATTCGGTCGAGAGTGGGAAGAGAAATTGTTCGAGAAAGTCAATCAAACAGGAAACGAAGGCGAGGACGAAGAGGAAGGAGGAGGAGGAGGAAAACCTAGCGTGCAGGAGATCATCGAAAAATATTACCCGAGAGGCGTCTCGGACGCGCTCGAGTTTGCCGTGCAAACGTACGACGCCGAAATCGAGGCGCGCAGGAAAGTATAGAGAGTGTAGTCATAGAGAGATGAGTTAGCTACGTAGCACTTACGCGTTTTAGAAGCGTTTTACCTTTGGGTTAAAATTACAATAAATACAAAACATCGCAAACTCTTCTCTGCTTCTTACGCGGACGACGAAGTAGTATCACCGCCACCGCCGCCCGACATCATGCTCTCCAGCATTTCCGTTTGCAGCTTTTTATTCCCGTTCTCGATGTCTCTCTTCGCGAGCGTTTCTACGCTCTTCCACTCGAAATCCATGTTCGCGTACCCTTGCCTCGCAATCATAATACGGTTCGCCAAACTCTGGTCTGCTTTCGAAAGCTTGCTCATCCACTCTTCTGGGTTTCCTCGAATCGGGTTTTTCTCCAGAAAATCCAACAAAAATTCGTGCTGATTGTTCACTCGGTTCACTTCGCCTTGACCGTCCAAGTTCTGCTCTTTGCTTTCTCCGTCTGGCGTTTGCACGTTCAGTCTGCAATTTATAGATTCCAACTGACCAATCACCACCCAGGTTGCTGTATACGTCAACAACTGGTGCATGACATCCGCCGCTTTCCTTTCCGGCGAGGACGCTCCGCCAAACGCACCGCACGGGACGTACACTTTCGGCGAATCATCGTTCTCGTTGCGAACGGAAAAACATCTTCTTCCTCTTCTGTTTCTGTTGTTGTTGCTTCGTTCTCCATTTTGAAGAGAGATTAAAGTCGCTACTCTGTGCCTCGACGAGAGCGTTTTCGTGGTAGCACTCGTCACACCAGTCGTCGCCGCAAACGAGGACACACAAAACAACATCACGTCTTCTTCGTAGATGCGCGCAATAACGCTGAGAAAACGAATACTATTAATAATAAATGAATGCCGATACGTAACCTACTGACTGAGCAAAAACCTCAAAAGTTCTTCTTAATTTCTTAAAAACGCTTTCAGTCAAACGAGAAAAAAAAGACATCATTTTATAATAAACGAATAACACATTACGCGCGCAAAAACACACACAAAATCTAATAACAGAATGACAAAATGGTCGATGCGAACGTTACGAACGAACGAGTGTCGCGCGATGGTGGAAGGCCAGGAGGCGCACCGCTTGTTCGAGGCACCGGATTTGCACGAGATGGCGAGAACAGGAGATCTCGACGGAATGAGGAGATTGATTTTATCAAAGGATGACGACGACAAAGTGAACGCGTTGGACCCGGCGGGGAGGACGCCGTTACATTTCGCGGCTGGGTTTGGGCGAGTCGCGTGCGTGAAGTTTTTGTTAGAGAGAGGGGCGAAGTTAGAGGTGAGAGATTTGTGGTCCAAGGCGCCCGTGGATTGGGCGTTACAATCGAAACACGAGGAATGCGTAAAGTTGATGAGAATAAAAGCGATCGAGACCAATCTCGAGATTGGTGGAAGAGGGCAAGTCTCTCCGTTGAGGACATATCACGAGTATTGTTACGATTTGACGACGGAGGAAGTCGAGGAGAGGTTGGAGCAAGACAGGAAAACCGCGATGGAGCAATACGAAAAGATGAGCGAGGAAGAGAGGAAACAGTTTCGCGAATCAAACGGGGTGGATCCTGCCCAGCCGGTGCCATTTTAATGACAATGTGATAGTGTATAAATAAGAATGTTGTGAGCAGCTATTTTCAATGTAGTGGCTATCTCTATTTGCTTCTAAAATTACAGCTGAATTTCCGTCAGAGCTTCTTCTTGTTCTCTGTCCGATTCCGTGGCGTCGCCGTCGTTTTCTTTTTCTTCCTCCGCCTCGTCTCCCTTTGCGTCTTCAAAATTTAAGTGCTTCTTTTCTTCTCCCCCTTCCTGATCTCCGCTGTTTATATCTTCGTTTTCTTCCAGTTTGTTTGAGTCGGCAATGCCTTGCCCGCGCGGCGGCGTGGGAAGATGGAAATCGGCAAAGAACGCGGAAACGTCCGATTCCGAGACGCCCGCCGGCGCGTTTGGAATGACAAAAGCGCTGTCCTCGGCATCTTCCATCTCCTCTTCTTCATCATCTTCCTTGGTTTTTTCGTTGTCGTCGTCGTCGTCGTTATCGTCGTCGTCTCTATCTTCCGTCGTGGAATCGGCACCAACGAAGGGAGAATCCGGCGCGTCTGGAAATTCGAGGTCGCCCAGAACGTTGTTCTTTTTCCTCGCAGAAGTAGGACTTTGCGGCGGTGTCGCTTGCTCTTCTTCCGCCGATACTTCCGCTTTCTCTTCCACACTTGCTGCTTGCGCAAACAATCTGTTCAACTCTTCGTCTTCTTCGGCTTCTAACTCTTCGAGTATCGCGTCGACATCGGCGCCCGTTTCGGCCAACTTTTCCTTCAAACGATCGCACGCCCTTTCGCTTTGACCCAAGCACATCAACAAGTCGTTCATCTCCTCCTCGAAGTGCTTGGTCGCTTCATCGTAGCCTCGCTTGTACCCTCGCTCCTCGGCTTCGGCCACCTGCTCTGCCGTCAACTCTGCGTCGCGCTGGTTCTGTAACTGCTCAACCTTTAACTTCAACTCTGCGACTTCTCTTTCCGCTTGCTCTAAATCCGTGGCCGCGTCAGCCTGCTTCAACTTGAGATTTTCGTTCTCGTTCTTTACCGCGTCGATTTCGACGTTTTTATCGCTAATTGTAACCTCTGCGTTTGCAAGTTTCGCGGCGACGTCGTCGTAGACTTCGCGTTCGATCCAACCCGTCGTGTCGTACTCGTATTCTTCGCCTTCGCCTTCGACGTATTCGCCTTCTTCCTCGCCATCGCCGGCATAATACCACGCGCCTGAGGCTTCGTCTAATACCCATCCCGGGTAATCGTCCGGGTTGAACGGCGGTTGATCTTCCCCCGCATTGTCGTGGTCTCCTTCATTTCCGTTGTCGTTGCCGTCGTTGTAGTCGACGTAGTCGTAGTCGTTCATGTTTTCATCGTTGCCTTTATTCTCGTCGTGTGGCGCCGACGGCATTATTTCGTTGCTGAAATCGTAGTCGTTTTGCGCGAAACCATCCGAAGAAGAAGGCGGCATGAATGCAGTATTCGCGCTATTGTTATTGGCGGCAGTAGTATTAACGGTACCGCCCTCGCTAATTCGAGGTGATGGCGGAGCAAAATCATACCCGTCGCTGTTTCGTCCAGGAGATTCCGAATAGTTTTGTTGGTGTTGGTGTTGTTGTTGTTGTTGTTGTTGTTCCATTTGTTGCGGAGGACGCAAGTAATCGTCGTCGTCCTCGTAATCGACGTGTTGTTGCTGCGTTTGTTCGTGAAGTGGTTGATCGTAACTCGACGGATACTGATTATTCTGATCGATGTATGCGTCGAACTGACTCGTCGATTCGTGCCCATCGCTTCGCATAGATCCCGTGGCGGATGGAGGTTGCGGAGGCAGCTGTTGCTCTATGAGATTTCCCCACTGGTCATACATCGGTTGTTGTTGTTGTTGTTGTTGTTGTTGTTCGCTAGTATTCGATATCATTCCATTCTGATGGTGTTCTCCAGGCGGAGGATAATTCAAAACTTCATTCTCTGGAACCGCCGGCGAGCCCGGTTTAAAATGAGTGAGGTGTTGTTGCTGCTCCTGGTGATGATGATGATGATGTTCACCATCGCTAGTAAAAGTATTGCTATCGTTGTTGTTGCTGCTACTGTGATGAGGACTTTCTCTTTTCGTCGGCGAGAGCACTTGCTGATTCTCTACGTAATGCGGCGATTCGCTTTCTAATTTACCTTCGTTCTTCGCTTCGTCCTCGTCCTTCGCGCTCGGCCCGGGAACGAAAAACTTTTGCGGCTTTGCCACGGCAATCGGCGGCGGTAAAAAAGACGCCACATCCGCCGCACTTCCCGATAAACTTTGAGCGCCACCACCACCACTACCACCATCGCTCGTATCCCCACCCGTCGGATTGAAAACATCCACGTATCGGCTGCGAACGTCGCTTTGCCTCGCCACGAAACTACTCGCTCGCGGCATCGGCGGCGGTTCATTCGAATTCAACGCAGACGACGTCCCAGCAGGCTCTTCGTCCTCGCGCGAATGTTGCTGCTGCTGCTGCATCGCATCATTGTTATTACTGCTACTAAAGTTTTGGTGGTAGTTTTGGTGGTAGTTTTGGTGTTGCAGCTGCTGATTCGGATTCCGCGGGTCGCTTTCTCGCGAAAACGCATCCACTCGTTCGTGTTGCTGATTTCCCTTCTCAAAAGACACGTGTTGCTGCTGTGCTTGCTGTCCTCCTCCTACGCTTGCATTCGTCGCATTCCCACCACCATTGATATTACTGCTACTATGCATCGTCATCATCGGTGGCGGTCCTCCGATACTCCCGACGGCTTGTCTCGCCACATCTTTCCCGTTCGGATCGGAGCCGTCCACCCACGCTTTGAGCGTCTCGTCGTAGTAAAATTCAGAGTCGTTCCCCAGTTTCGCTTTGGTCACTTTCTTCCTCGGTTCGTTCTGTTTGAGTTAAAGTTGTTGTTCGAGAAAAAGAGAGAGAGCGGTCAGACGCGTCCCGATGTGAAGAGAACGACCACCATCTCGCGCTGTTTTGCGCGTCGCGAGATTGCATCAACGCGGGGGGAAAAAAGCGGATTTCGAATCAAAACGTTTACGAACGAAACCACAAAGAAGAGTTTGAAAAGAAGACAAAAACGATACAAAGAACGCACCCCTGCGTTGCCACCGCCGAACGAGGTCAGTCGGCCGAAGAATCCTCCGCCTGATCCTCCTTTGCTCGCGTTTTCTGCCATTTTAGTATAACGTATAAAGCGCAATTTTTTATGGCGAATTTTGGCTTCTCGTGTTGCCTTCTTGAGAACAAAAAACGTCTGAGACTTCGTTGTCGTCGTCGAGCGCTTACGCAGAAGTCAGAAGTGTTTCATTATCGGTTCAGTGCTTGGTATATACGTTGTGTGTAATAATATGTATTAATAAAATCCCTTCTCTGTCTTCTTCTTCTTTATAAAGCTAAATAAAAATCTCTCTCTGACCTCTCTCTTCATCTCTCTCTCTCGCTGCAACAATCAATTAATCTCTATTTATTATTATTAATCCATGTAGCCGTCGATTTCGCGTTGCTTTTGCAACATTTCGTCCTCCTCTCTCATAGCTTCGGCTTCGGCGCACATTCTTTCGATTTCTTCCGGCGTCAAACGTCCTCTGTCGTGTTGCAAAGACACGTTCGCTTCGGAGCCGGTGACGCGATCTCTCGCGGTTACCGTCAACAAACCGTTGGTGTTGACTTCGAAAGTAACGTCGATTTTGGGGACGCCTTGTTCGGCTTTTTCGATGCCGGTGATTTGGAACTCGCCCAATAAGTGGTTGCCGTCCGTGGACATGCGTTCACCCTCGAAGATTCTGACGTCGATTTCCGTTTGGTTGTCGTACACCGTGGTGAACTCGGACTTCTTTTTGCACGGGATGGAGGTGTTTCTGTTGACGACTTTCGCAAAGTGTCTGCCTTCGCACTCGACGCCCAAAGATAACGGGACAACGTCCATCAACAAAACCTTGGAGGTTTGCTTGTCGCGGACGCCGGCCAAGATGGCACCTTGCACGGCGGCGCCGTACGCGACGGCTTCGTCCGGGTGCACGGATTTGTTCAACGGCTTGCCGTCGAAGTATTCCGTCAAAATCTCTTGGACTCTCGGGACGCGAGTGGAACCGCCAACCAAAACAATTTCGTTCACCAATGATTTGTCTCTGCCAGCATCGGCCAAGACTCTCTTGACTGCTTCCAAGCATCTTTGGAAAGTCGGCTCGTTCACCTTGTTGAATTCGTCTCTTGAGATGGTCATGTTCACCTCGTGTTCGCCGACGAAGCATTCCAACTTGGCGGATTGCGTGATGGACAACTCTCTCTTGGCTTTTTCGCACGCGGTTCTCAACTTGCGTTTGGACTTGTCGTCGTTGAAGATGGAGTCCGCGTTCGGGTACGTCTTTTGGACGTGCGCCATCAAGGATTCGTCGAAATCTTCGCCGCCCAAGTGGGTGTCGCCAGCCGTCGCCAACACTTCAAAGACGCCGTCTTGCAAGTGCAACAAGGAAACGTCAAAGGTACCACCACCCAAATCAAAGACCAAAATAGTTTGATCTTTAATGATTTCACCATCGTCGCCTTCTCTCTTATCCAAACCGTACGCCAACGCCGCCGCGGTCGGCTCGTTGATGATTCTCAAAACTTCCAAGCCGGCGATTTGGCCGGCGTCCTTGGTTTGTCTTCTTTGCGCGTCGGAAAAGTACGCCGGGACGGTGATGACCGCCTTGTTGATGACGCAACCCAACTGGCCTTCGGCCGTGGCTTTCATCTTTTGCAAAACCATCGCGGAGATTTGCTCCGGGGCAAATTCCTTCTTTTCGTTGTTTTGGGTCGGGTCTTCGACGACGATGATCGGCTTACCTCCCGGACCTTCCTTGATCTCAAACGGCATGTGCTTAATATCCTCGCCAATCTCCGAGAACTGTCTCCCGATAATTCTCTTGATGTTGAACAAAGTGTTCTTCGGGTTTTGCGCGGCTTGCCTTTTGGCGGATTCACCGACAACTCTGCCGGCTTCGGTGAAGGAAACCCACGACGCGGTCGTTCTGTCGCCTTCGGCGTTGGACAAGACGTGCGCCTCGCCATCCTTCCACACGGAAACGCACGAGTACGTCGTACCTAAATCGATACCGATGACGTATTCGTCCAAAGTCGCGTTGTTCATCTTCGATGCCAACTTGGCTTCTTCAATCTTCTTCTTTTGCGCCAACTTGGCTTCGCCCATGCCTTCCATCAACGCCAAGTTCTTCGGGTCCAACGTGAGCCCTTGCGTATACGCGTGGATAGAATCGTGGAAGAATCCTGACTTGTACAAGGCAAAACCTAATCGAGAGTACCCTTTCACAAAGTCTGGTTTCAATTCCACGCATCTTCGCGCGTCCGCGCACGCTTTCGAGTGTTGGTCCAACGCGGCGTAACACGCGGATCTGTTCGAGTAAAACACGTGGTCGTACGGGTCTTGATCGATGGCTTTGGTAAATTCCGAAGCCGCTTCGTAAAACTTTTTCTTCGTGAACGCGGCGTTCCCGTTCGATTTGTGTTCCAAAGCGAGTTTGCGTTGTTCCGGTGAAACCTGATATTTTAAAGAGCGAGTACATTGGTGGTGGTGGTGAGTGCACGAATACTAATGCTTTCAAGAATGACGGGATGAGGATAAAAACACATCGCAACACGCCGCCGCAAAAAGAAAAGAAAAAAGGGCCGTCGAAAAAAAAATCATCATCATCTCATCGCTCTCGGATCGACGAAGAAGAAGAAGAAAAACAACTCATAATACTAACAACAACAACAACAGTACCTGAATCTTATCCTCCTCGTCGTCGTCCAAAACGCGCACGGCGGCGCCCGTTTTCGATTCTTTCTTGCCTCCTTTTTTAGATGGTGCCATGATGAGATGATGATTTGTGCGTTCGAGTATGTGTGAGGGGCTTTTCGCTCTTCCTTTCTCTCTTCTGGTCTTCTTTTTCGAGCGTTTGTAAAGGCTCTCCTTCTCGTGTTTTTTTAAGCAAGCGCTTCTTCTTTTCGCCTGAAAAAAGCTCCTCTCTTTCAAATTTTTCGATTGATTTGTGTCGTTTTTTCTTTCCCTCCTCAGAAAAGATGCATGGGTTGATGAAGATATCGTCTTTCTCATCATCATCATCATCATTCAGACGCGTATACTGCGACTACTCTCATTACCACTACTACTCGAGAAAAAACGCGTTCCTTCTCTCGAGGAAGAGGACGCTTTTATTACCGCGAAGCGTTTCAGCGGCACAAAATATATCCGAAAACAACGCGGTGATGACCACCAAAACCACTTTTAACGAGAAGCGTGACGACGACGTGAACAACGGGAAGGAGGAGAAAAAGAATGCTACGAAAAGTAAAACGTTTACGTTGCGACCGAAAGAAAAGCACGGCATGAATAGAAAGGCGAGATACGTGACTTTACATTTCTTACGCCACGCGGAAGGGACGCACAACGTTTCCAGAGAATACAACGATCCGAAACATAAGGACGCGAGATTGACGGATTTTGGTATACAGCAGTGCGAGAAGTTGGCGAAAGCGCAGCCTTTGTTGTTGGAATCAAAGTCATCAAAGAAGAAGAAGATGACGGTGGCGACGTCGCCGATGACGAGGTGCGTGCAAACCGCGCGTTTATGTTTCGATAAAGAGTCGCACATGATTACGGAAAAATACGTCGCTTTAGAGGAGTTGCGGGAAACGGTCAACTATCAGTGCGATATTCGGAGGACGACGTCAGAGTTGAAGGAAGAGTTTGGCGCGAGCGTGGATTTCTCTCGGTTGGAAAACGACGAGGAAGATCCTTTGTGGCAGTATTGGATCGAGAGGTGCGGATCCGAGGAAGAGCACACGATGCACAGAGAGAGCGCTTCCTTGTATAAGTGCGCGGATAGGGCGAGGAAATTCTTCGAATGGGTGGTCGAGAAAAAAGCAGATACAGAAGAAGAGATTATCGTCAGTTCGCACTCGGCGTTTCTTCGCTGCGTGTTTAATTACGGTCACACGCAAGAAAAGTTCGAGTATCACATGGGAGGGTCGGAGCAAGTATTCGACGATCGAGAAGACAAAACAAACAACGTAAAAGTTGTCCAGTATTTGCCGGAAGACGGCGACGCGTTCGAGGAGTACATGCGGAGAGATTACGAGAATTGCGAGTTACGGTCAGCCGTGTTGGAAATTCTTTGATGATATGATGTTTTTTTAGTAGTACCTAGTAGTAGAAGTAACCGAGTAGTAGTAGTAGTAGTAGTAGATAGTAAATGCGGTAACAAATGATGCGGTATCGGTTCGTTTTTTATTCTCAATGGATTCCTTTAGCCGCGATGTTCCCTAACTCGTCTTCTTCGTCCCACGTCATGCTGTAATCGGAGAAATCACCTTTCGCGTCTGCCTCGTCTTTCGACTCGAACACTTGACCGGCGTTATCGAAATACCTCCAACTATCGTTCAACACGTGCGACATCCTTCTCTCTTTCGCCTCTAAATACTTCTCCGAAAACAAATTCGCTTTCGTCACGCACGGAATTCTCGACGTCACGTTTACCCCTTCCTTTTCTAATTCGTTAATCTTTCTCGGGTTATTCGTCATCAGCGCCACGCTCTTGATGTTCAAATCATCCACAATATTCCTGACCGCGCTGTACTCCCGTATATCGTCCGGTAATCCCAACTTTCTATTCGCGTCCACGGTATCGGCGCCGCTCTCTTGCACTTTATACGCCGCAATCTTATTCGCCAATCCAATCCCTCTCCCTTCCTGCTCTAAGTAAATCACCACCCCTAACTCGTTATCCCGTATGTATTCCAACGCCATATCTAACTGTTGTTTGCAATCGCACTTTAACGACCCTAAAACTTCGCTCGTAAAGCACGCGTCGTGTACTCTCACCGGCACGTTTTCCAAGCCTTCCACGTTCCCGTAAATCATGCACGTGGGTTCGGTAATCACGTGCGTTTTCGGCCCGCGATGGCGGTAGCCTCGCAAGCGGTAAAAGCCTTTATCCGTCGGTAGTTTTGTTTCGGCGATGAATTGCGTTTGTGACTCCGCCACCCAGTACGATTGCGGGATGAATTCATCGTTCGTTGTTCCCGATTGCGATGATGATGATGATGATGATGCGGAGTCAGCAGAGAGGGATGACGACGGGGAAATCGTAACATCTCTTCTTCTCCGTCTTTGTCTTCTTTCTCTGAGTCGTGTTCCTCTCGCGAGCAGTTTTCGTCCTCCTCCTCCGTTGGTGTTGTTGTTGTTCATAACAACGGTATCGTTATGAGAAGAAGAAGCGATCGAGGCCGTGCGGGCCAGAGCAGCAGCAGCAGTCGTCATCTTTGTATGAAGACGAAGCGGCTGCGTAGTTTGGATAACACTTAGGTTTAGGGTTACTTTAACAAAAACTTGATTTCTTTTATAAATGTATTACTAAACCCTAAGCCAGACACACTCAAAACGATATTCGATGAAGAACGCGAATGAGCAAACGATCACAGGTTCGACCCCTGTAATCAGCATTAATAGCATTGCTGATTTGGCCAAGTGGTAAGGCATTTGTTTTGTACACTCTTTTTTTTACTCTAAACTACTACTACTACTACTATGACTACTACTATGACTACTACAGCACAGGATAAAGTCAGAGTATATCATCATCATTTTCAACGATTTCAAACCTCGGCGCGTCTCCGGTTTGTATTACGTCCACGCGAAATCCGGTCTCTTTCAGTTGGAGTTCAAACGTTTCGACGTTTGCCTTGGCGAACAAAAGCGCGTCTTTGAGCAACGACATAAGGTTATTTTGTTGTTGTTGTTTCATCGTCATCATCAGTTTGGAGACAACCAAAGACGCGCTCAAAACGTCTCGCACGCCCGCGTCGTTGGTGAGCATGCACGCGACGATGATATCATCATCAGTATTATTGTTATCTTCTTTCGTCGTCCTCGTTAGGTCTCGAACGACGTTGGCGACAAAGTTTTCGTTCGCGAAAACATTCTCTCTCACTCTTTCAAACGCCTCCCAATCGTTGCCGGAAACGACGTCCGGCGCGACTCCTAATTTACACGCTTTTAAGTACTTTTCCTCTTTGCTCCACCAGACCCCTTCGACGTCGCTGACTTCTTCGACGGACAAAACGTTTTTACCGTTCGATTCCACAAACGTTTTGGCTTGAATCAACGCGCGTTTACGACTCAACGTCTCAAAATTCAAGCTTTTCGCCGCCATGTAGCAACAAAACGAGTGCGCGAAGAGCATGGAACCGTACGTGGCTACGCCCACCGTCACGCCTTTCATCTCTTGGCCTAAACTGTTCGTCGCAAAATCCAATTCTAACCCGTTCGTGACGGCTCTGAAAAGCGCGATGCCAACCGGCAACGCGGCGATTTGTAACCATCGTCCTTGTACTTCTAATTTCGTCCGTATATCTCCGGCGTTTTCGTTTCGAGAGAAATGCGTCATGAACGTCCCGTTGATGAGCGACGATCTCCCCGTCAACGCGGCACTTCTCACAAACGTCGCGGTTCCTGCAATCAACAAAAAATGCGACGGAAACAGCGGCGTCAACAACTCCATCGCCCGAGACACGTCTTCCAATGAATTCGCCGTCGACCAAAAGAATTTTGGATTCTCGTCAAACTTTTTCGTATTCAGCGCCCCCAACGCTAACGTCGCTAAACCGCCGGTCCCGTCTTTCAACACCCACTTCGCCGCCCCTGCCACGGGTGCCGCCGCGTTCGCTTGATTCACGTCCATCCCGACTGCAACCAATAACGACTGCGCCGAGAGCACTTCCAAAACGTCGCGAAAAAATAACGAAAGCATTTGCCATTTCAGCCAAGGCAAATAGTCTCTCGAAACCGTGTTCGGGAACCCGTCCGGAAGGAATATTCGCTTAAACTGCGCTCGAAACTGCGACGTAAACGACGAGGAAGAAGAAGAAGAAGAAGAACTGTTATCGATGTTCTCATCGTCATTATTCAAACTCGGTTGTCGTTTCGCCATTTTCACTTTTCTCGTCGTCGTCGTCGCAGGTGTTGTTGTTGTTTCCGCCTCGTTAAAAACATTCCTCATCTCTTCTTCTTCTTCTTCTGATGAGAAGAACGCGGGGACGAATTCATCGTTCCTCGCGTTCCCGCTGAAATCCACCTCTCTTATTTTCTTTATTTTCTTTGTTTTCTTCTTCTTCGGCTGTTCTCTCGTCGGAGGCGGAGGAGGAGGAGAAGACGTCGTTTCTTTTCCCATTCGTACAATCCGACTTTGATGTCGTCGTCTGCGATGCACAAAATCCTCATCATCATCTCGAAGACGACGTAATAAACGACGACTGAATCGACATCTCGAAGACGAAGAGGAGTGCGACGACGATAAAAAAGAATTCGTCGTAAAGGACATCTCTTTTTCCTCCCTCGATTTCTTCTCTTCTTCTTATTCTCTCTTATTAAAAGTAGTAGTGCATCAGAGAGAGGAGAAACTTTTTTGCGCTCAATTAATTTATCATGTGTCGTGTTGTTTTTCGTCTGTCGTTTTTGCAAAAAAAAAAAAAATTTGTGATTCGTTCGAAATGCGTTCAAGTCTCTCTCTTGACAAAAAAATATTTTGACAACAATTTTGGATAAACCATCACACAACATCCCACC
>Ga0255755_1001846_pt1 | contig 18157 bp, 16 predicted proteins | sample 011ome_18_FD_179955 | JGI IMG/M metagenome (GOLD analysis project Ga0255755, IMG submission 179955) | Coastal salt marsh microbial communities from the Groves Creek Marsh, Skidaway Island, Georgia - 011501BT metaG (version 2) | ecosystem: Environmental > Aquatic > Marine > Intertidal zone > Salt... | reverse complement strand
ACCACCTACTTCACCTAACAACGATCCTCCATACAACATCTCCGATGACATCTTTCCCAACCATAACTTTCCCTTTTGATCCACATACCGCACTACACCCACACGACATAACTCTTTTCCTATACTATCATTTATATATATTTTACCACTTGTTGGTTGGTACATCTGAATTATCATTTTGGCCAATGTAGATTTTCCTGAGCCAGATTTTCCACATATACCTATTATCTTGCCTCCATGCGGTCTTATTTCCAAATTGAGGTTCTTTATTATTGGTTCGGTAGCATGTTTGTGTTTAAATGTTACGTTTTCAAATCGAATAGATTTGATTGGCTCATCTATATATCTATCACTTTCGTCATCCTCGTCGTCAATATCATTGTCCTGGATATCAGATTGCGTCAAATCCATTTGCTCAAATCGTTTAAGAACAGTTTGTGCCCTCCCAATAAACTCTAATGTATCAGGGATCTGCTTGATCAGGGTTTCCATATTTTCGCGATATAATAATAATATGGTTATGATCGTAATTACATTTGTAAGTGGTATCTTGTTTTTATAATATTTCTGTATTAACCTCCACATAATTATAAACATTGTTATGCTTGCAATAAAGTTCATTATTGTGCCATGATTATCACTACTATCATAAAATGCATAGGCACTTTCCCTCGTAATATCAGATTTTTCTCTAAAATTCTTGATCTCGTTTCGCACTTGACCACGTGAGATAACCTTTTCGAAATTATTCAATATTTCTTGCATATAATTTTCAGTATCATTCACATTCTCTTCATATATATCATTGTATTTGGTCATATTATCAACAGTAACCCACATGTATACAAATTGTATTACAATGCTAGCAATGAAAATTAGTCCAATTGTTTTGTTTGTATATAAGAAATAGATAGACATCAGTAATAAGAACATAATATTAGGAAAAATATAGGACAACCAATCATTAACTGACATAAAAATGGTAGATGAAATACGATTGATTGGAGAATTCATTTTCGTGAAATCAATATCACTAAAATTGTTGTTGTTTATTTTAAGCATAATAGCAAGAATTTGACTACGTACCCATTGTCGCAGATCAGTTAACAATTTGTTCTGGAAAATCTTATATATATGGTTCAATATCAAATAAGCAATAGATGTGCCTATGAACCATTTAAACATGGAAGTTGTACCACTCATATTTTTGGTCTGTAACATAGTTATCAAGTTGGATACTACGGTAGAAATGCCAGCAGAATGTAATATGGTAAGCAATATGCTAGTAATAAGCATCCCAATGGTATTCACCCATTCCTTGCGTATAAATTTATCCAGCAAATATTGTATTAAGTTCATAATAATATAATAAACAGAATTAGTTTATTATGAAGATGACTAAATAAAAATATTGAACTCTACTAAGTTATGTTTGTAGATTTCTAATACAAGTAGTATTTTACAGTCAACGATACAATCGAATTTAATTATCTGTTTTTTTATTTATTCTCATGATAACCATGATAAGCCAGGTGCCAAACAATACAATCATTGCGTTTATATTATCAGCACTGGTAGAGATGACCCACCTAAGTGCTTTACAGTGTGGCATGGTAGACGCAAAAGGTGTCATAATAAACCCTAGTATGGTAGATGGAACACACAAGTATATGTACAAACGTGGTGCAATATAATGCGAAACCGACCATAACAAGAATATCCCAATAGTTGGCATCATGAGTTGAATATATTCAGTCATCTCGTTTGACGTAATAGTAAAATCGTGCATATAGTTGTCCAGATCGGCTATGTGAAATCTGTTAAAAGATAATACACTATTATTGCGTCATTGTTTTTCAATTTTTCAGCATTAGTCATTGTTTGTATTCCAGAAGCTAAACTGTTTGTCCCATTGTTCGAGTAACTCGACTGGAATTTCGGGGAGCACTGGATGAGCTTCCCATAAATATCGACAAAACGCCCAAGAATATTCAAATTGTAATGGATACAACTCGGCATAATTCGTCTTTAAGAATGTACCGATTTCCTTTGGCAATAGGTCTAATTTAGCACTGGGCAAAACATATGATAATTGAACCAATGGTGAGAATGGTCGGTTGTGTGTGGAACTAATAGTAGATGATAAGAAATCGGTGTCAAAATGAGGAATATATTTACATAAATCAGAAAACAGAGGTGGGAAATGATAGGAGTATTTCCATTTCCAGTTGGGACAGTTACCAATATAGTAACGAAACACCCATTCTAGTCCTTCTAGATAATTGGTGCATATCGGTTTAATAACATTCGGTTTTTTATATACGGAAAACAGCCGTTTATAATAGCGGTCTTCCCAGTGGCTATCCTTTGGAGATATGTATTTTTCGTCTTGTCTATACAGAATAGGCGCATTGTTAACGACTTGTTCCTTTTCTTGCGGAGTGGTTTCCGGAAACTTACGATGGTCAAATTTGTCTCGAACAAAATACTCGTTGGTCAAGAATTCGTGTTCCTTTTTTGCTATTTCATTAATTAACAATGATAGATTTTTCCAATATATCTTGCCTTTTCTACGAGAAACGAGAAACTTGTCAGGATGATTTCCAATAAAGAACCGATACATGTCTAATAAAACGTCGATGCCATGCGTGCGAATGTTCATTGCCGGGAAATGGGGGAGGAAATCATTACCCAGTAGAAAGCATAGGAACACATAGTCATCGATCCTATCTGGATGGTTAGCAGTACAATTCATATTAGATAGAATAGATCCAGCCAATAATCGAATGTCCAAAAAATGTGGTTCATCATCACTGTCGCCACGCGTTTCTATTGGAATAGAACTCTTTAAGAATTCAGGAGCTTCTCGGAATATATATATGTTTTTACAATAATCGAGATGGAAGATGGATAACATAATGAGATCGGAGTCTAGACCATATACAGCAATATTATCGGTTGCCAGGTTGTTTGTCCGGATATACTGATATAACTTGTGCTCGCCTTCGCCGGGTACGTCAGAACAAGATGTTATAATGGTCTTGACGTTGAATTTGGTTTCAGAGTTTTTAAAATGATAGTTAATATGGGTGGTTAATTTGTCCATAAACAAAGTGCCTGGTGTAATCGCCGATGTATTCCAGGTAAATTGTGGAGGCTGATCATCATCCGAATTAAAATTTAGGTTTCCCATAAAATGAGATTTATACCGACGAGACCGTTGCTGATCCATCTTTGCAAGAGGCGCGACCCCATCAAAAGCAATATATAGCGTATATGAAGGTTGTATTAATAAAATGTAATCTTCGATTTTGCGAATGACCAGATTGATAATCATCGCGTCTAAGTCGGAATCTTTTGCTATACATTTGTTCCTTTCTAATTTCTCCACTGAATGAACTGCATCATATACAATCGAATTGCAGTCCATGAATAAGTGTTGAAATTGAAAAGAAGGCACAGATTTGAAGTAACGTAAATTTCTAACTATCTTAGAATAATTACGAATAATGTGTGAAAAGTAACTTGGAATGCCCATTGTATTACAAGTTAGATTAATAGAGTAGTTATTATAGTATAACGTCGAATGTTTATATTACTTTAACTAATAGTCTACGATATGTAAAAATACCAATTTATAAATAACGATATATTGTATAATTATGGGTAAGAGTAGAATTATCGGTAAAATAAAGACATCGAAAGACAATGAAGATGTTGAAAATCTTGTATCTGTAATAACCAATAAGATCAGTTACATACAGGATATTATACGTAATACGATGTACTCAATACAGAAGAATAAAAAAGATGGCATATTTAGTAATAATGACGTGAATATTTCAAATAATGTATTATCGGAATTGTTCCAGCGCACAGTAAAAATATCGAAAGAGTTAATTGCGACGACTACATCGACCGAGATAGACACTCGTTTAGTTGAGTGCCAAGATGTGATAAATAAGATATCGATGATTATATGCGGTTTTGGTACAAAACATATAGAAGATTTGTTGTTTATTAGTTTCGGATCCGAGTTCAAGAACATGACCCTAGCCGATCCAATAATGCAAACAAAGTACGATTTGATAAAGAAGTATATACAACCGACTGGATATAAAGTGCTGCATTGGAAGGCGAAGCAGAAGACATCGGTTCCTACGAAATCCTATTGCAATGACAAGATAACTGACGAGGAAATCAATATGTCGGAGTCACCAACATTCGAATGTTATGACATCGATCCAGGTACTGGTACATTTTACCAAAAGATATACGGCATACGTGTCCTGATACAAAATGAAAAAGCGAAAAAGAGCCTGTTAATAACCGGCATAATAGACGATATTTACTTAGATTGTATTACCAATCGGTATATAAACCATCGTATAGACGAGATAAATGGAATAGCTAACGGAAGACGTAGTATTGAAATGCATTTAATTCAGCGTATAACAGAAACAATGACCTTAAAAGACGTATTAGTACTTGGCAATAATGACGTAATAAAGAAGACATTTAAGATAATCAATGACGTAAATGGTGTAAAAAACAACAAATTAGATCAAACTATGCAAACATTCTTGGTTCTCGATATGTTTTCCCAGCGCGATATGATATTGAATTTGTTAATATATGACAATGACAACGATGTTAGTTACATGTGTTATTTATTGTATGAAGTATTATCAGTAAATTCAACAGACAATGACGAGAACAAGCAGATGAATTGTTTTTACGAAAGTTTACCTTGGAAAATACGTGCTAATTTTAAAGAAATTGTAAAGAATGCCATTTCATCAGCTAATGATATAATGCAGAAATACGACGTGAGCCAAGTGTCATTAGAACAGCAAATATACCTGATGAAGGCGGATGATATAGTAAAGGAAAAGGCAATGTTAAAATTAAAAGAAATCAAGGGCAAGCCTGACGAGATGGGGCTCAAAGCGAAGCAGTATATAGAGGGTCTTATCAAGATACCATTTGGTGTATATCGAGAAGAACCGTCTTTGAAAGAAATCAAAATATTAAATGAATGGTATCGACGTATCATAAATATCATACAAACGACATTTCCTGCATACAAACCGGTGAACAAAACAAAGTATACGGTTCTCGATATAATGAAAGGAATTCGATCCATAGAAAAACACACAGATGAGAACATTGTTCCCGTGTTTCATGCGATGTTGACTACGATGTCGTTGAAAGAGATAAATGCGGTAATACAATATATTAATTCTTATAAAAAGTTATATACAAGTCAGTCTCGAATAACAGTGTCAAATAAATCAAAGAATATACAAATAACTAAAATAAGTGAATTCATTGCGAACATCCGGTCAATTCACCCATCATTTTTGTATGAATTATACGACAAATTTATAAACAATACAGGTTCTCCCTTGACTAGTATAATAACCGATTCTACGTTGTTAAATAAAAATATACAAAAGGTAGAAAATACATTGGCCGAGGTATTAGGTGTATTAGATAATTCAATATATGCACATAACCATGCAAAAAACCAGATAATGAAAATAATAGGCCAATGGATGAATGGTGAACAAACCGGATATTGTTTTGGGTTTGAGGGCAGTCCGGGTGTAGGTAAAACATCCCTAGCAAAGAAGGGGTTATCACAATGTTTAAAGGATACAGATGGAAGTTCTCGACCATTCTCGTTTATTGCATTGGGAGGTTCTTGTAATGGGTCGACCTTAGAAGGTCATGGATATACCTATATGAATTCTACATGGGGTAAGATAGTAGATATATTAATGGAAACGAAATGCATGAACCCGATTATATATGTAGATGAGCTGGACAAAGTAAGTAAGACCGAGAACGGCCGTGAGATAATCGGCATATTTACTCACCTAATAGATCAGACACAAAACGATACATTCCAAGACAAGTATTTTAATGGTATCAATATAGATTTATCAAAGGCTCTGTTCATCTTTTCGTACAATGATCCAGAACAGATAGATAGTATATTATTGGATCGCATACACCGTATAAAGTTTGAAAATTTAACACTGGATGATAAAATGGTGATAGTGCGTGATTACATATTACCAGAGATAAACAAGAAGATGGGTTTTGACAACATAGTCGAGTTATCTGACGAAATGATACAACATATAATAGAAAAGTATACAATAGAACCGGGTGTAAGAAAACTAAAAGAGATTTTGTTCGATTTATATGGTGAAATCAATCTAGACATTTTAAAGAATGCGAGTGAAGTAGAAATTGAATTGCCAATACAGATTACTGAGACCAACTTGGAGAACAAATACCTATCAAAATACCACAAAATAGTCGAGAAAACAATACATAAAGAGAACGAAGTCGGAATAATAAATGGATTATGGGCGAATGCTCTGGGTAGAGGAGGCATAATACCAATACAATCATTATTGTATCCATCATCATCGTTTTTGGAATTAAGGCTTACCGGGTTGCAAGGCGATGTAATGAAAGAGAGCATGAATGTAGCAAAGACATTGGCATGGAATTTAACTCCGAATAAAGTAAAGTCCAACCTACTATCTCAGTTTAAAGAAACCCAATGTCAAGGTCTACATATACATTGTCCAGAAGGGGCCATATCAAAGGACGGGCCATCTGCTGGTGCGGCGATTACCGCCGCAATATACAGCATCTTTAATAACAAAAAGATATATAACAATATCGCAATCACTGGCGAAATAAATTTACAAGGAGAGGTCACGGCAATAGGTGGTTTAGATATAAAGATTGCGGGGGGGATTAAAGCTGGAATAAAGATGTTTTTATATCCCGAAAGCAATCATCGGGACTTTCAAAAATGGGAAAAAACGGCGAAAGTGCCAGACGACGTGTCATTCTACAAAGTGTCCACAATCAAAGACGTATTTAAACATGTATTTGTCTAAGGGTGGCCAACAAAGAAATATACGACTATATTATAATAATAAATATTAGATGGATGCAAATTTATTAGTATTTGGATACCTATTCTTACGCCTGGCACCGTTTATATTGGCATGTTTTTTCACATTAGCATCGCTATTTAATAGTGATTATAAAGGAATAATTTATTTAGGAGGTCTGATAATTACAAGTGTAGTAACCATGATGGTGTCTAAAATCCCACCGGTAAACATGTTACCGCACCTAGACAATTCGCCTGAAATATGTCGTTTATTTTCACTTGCACAAACCGATGACCTATCAGCGCTTCCTTTGGGTCAAGCCATGTTAACGTTTACGTTTGGATATTTATTGTATCCTCTAAGAAAGAACAACTTAGTAACTGCAAATATACCAACGATTATATTCTTCTCGCTATTAATTTTCTTTGATTTCATATGGAACCTTTATACGAGCTGTTATTTGATTTGGCAGTTAATATTATCGGCAGTTATTGGAACCCTAGGAGGTATCTTCTGGGCTAAGATCATATCCAACAATGGCAGAAATAGTCGCCACTTATATTTCACTAGTCTTTCTGAGAAGGAGACATGTAGCAAGCCATCCAAATCTACATTTAAATGTACGGTATATAAGAATGGAGAAAAACTAATATCAAAAAATATTGGCGGTTAAACCAACCACATATTCACAGTCATAAACTGGTTCAAAATAGAATGGTAATTAGAAGGTATCATTCTATTCATATTCAAAATGTTCAATATTGTCAAAAATCCATTGCTTAATATTTTTAATAACTCGTTGTCTATGCATTTCTTCGGATATCAAATGAATATTACGTGTTTTTTCGCGAAAATGGATCATGAAGTTATTGGCAATCGGTTTGTAGTTGCCAGAGGCATATGTAGTATCTAAATCCGAATAAGAGAATAAGGCATAGCGTTTGCGTGCATTCACCTCATTATGAAACAAAAATAAAAACTTCTTTAATTCTTCCTTGGATCTGACATTTGAGAGATGATGTTTTTTTAGATATTCTCGTGCATGTGCTGAACAACTAGGACATGGCAAGTTCGTACAAATATTATAAACAGTACCTAACATCTCTTTACTAATCTGTGCAAAAGAAGTATCTTTCACCTTTTCCGCCATTGTATGTAAATAAAGCCAGGTGGGTCCTCCCCATTTCATTTTTGGTACATTAGACGCTGGTGGTGGAGTAATGGTATTTTGATTATTTGTATTGTATGCTGGATTACGGTTTATATTCATAAAATTACTAACGTTCGAGGGTTGTTGTCGTTTATTAGACTGACGATTGTTTATAAATACCATGTTCATTTGTGTTATTACCAATATATAAGTTTGCATATAAAAATAATTCTCAAATACACCTATAACATTTCTTAAATCATATAAATATATTATTATATAGTAAATAATGGAAAATAAGCAGCAATTGATCGATGGTATAAAAGATTGGGTTAAATTGGATAATGAGATAAAGGCATTACAAAGTGAATTGAATTCGAGAAAAAACGAAAAGAAACGTGTTTCGACACAATTGATGGAAACAATGAATTCGAATAATATTGACTGTTTTGATATTAAGGGAGGACAATTATGTTATAATCGCCGAAATGTCAAAAAACCAATAACAAAAAAGGGGTTATTTGATATTCTGACTAAATATTACAAGGGAGATTTAACACAAGCAACCGAAATAAATAACTATATCATAGACAATCGAGAAGAGGTTGTAAAAGAAACATTGGTGCGTAAAATAGCAAAGGATGTGTAACAATGGATATCTAAGTTAGACCAAATTCGGGGATAGTATATGCATCACCACGTTTTTCATACCTAGCAATAATGCGAGGGTTTTCAACGTCAGACATGACATCTTCTGTATTATATACATTATTAACTTCATCTATATAATATACAATTCCGCATATTTCGTGTGCCATTACATCTAGCTTACGTCTAGTAGGTTCGGTTGTTCCACCTTCATTAATAACGCCATGTGGAGTACCTTTAATATGTGTCCCGCAAAATTCACTATTTCCCATTCGTCGGCGTGTGCATTGTTCTGAATTTGCACGTTTTGCATTACATCTGTTTGTAACCGGCAATGTATTTTTGATGCGCTTACGCTTACATACATCTTCTTTTTCAAAGACGAGACGTTCGTAATCATATACAAAACCTACCAAATCTCCTCCCTTCTCCTTGTCGTCGAAATCCAATGTATTTATTTTATCGCGTATAGCATTTTTAAAATTAGTGATGTAGACTTCAAATTTAGTATTCAATCGTTTCTCCATGGTACCTTTATCCTGTAATCAATATTATAACATACCTAAATGCATATATATTATTTCAATTTTTTATACATTTGAAGATGTAGGTATGCCAAATTAGTCCCAATTCGCTGGGCGTTGTTTTTTCCCTCCGTCATAATCGACAGCAAGGTTCTCTGAAACCAACCATTGGTTTACATTAATTTCTCCCAAATAGACCTCTGCTAAGATACGACCATATTTTTCATTGGCGACATTACGAAGCTCAATGATCTTTCCATATATCAACTCATGTAGAGCATCTCTCGCATTTTTGGCAAGCTCTCGTTCGGCCAGTGAACTACCCCTAATTTCCGGGGTATCAATGCCATTAAGTCTGACAGAGAACCTGTATATAGGTCCATCAGTATTCGGCAATTTCGCAGCGATTGTAATCGTATCCCCATCATACACCTTGATAACCTTTCCATATTGGATAGGATAAACGAAGGGGGTTGTATCCCGGTATTCGACATTCTCCAAATAATCTGTATCACTCATACGATATAGATTATTATCTGATTTTTTATTGTCGGATTTGTGCGTAAAACATCTACAACAACTTAGTAAAGTACCCATAATCAATAATATTCTTGTTATCAAAATAAGAGTGTTACTGTTGTCAATTTTTCCATAATTGAATAAAAAATATTCCAGGATAAGAATATTTTTATGGTGGGAGCTGACTAAACTATGTTATGGCAAAATGGGGGGTGCATTATTTTGGTTGAATGAGTTCGCCCCATAGAACATAGTCTCCCTAGTAGTGACCTTAGACATATCCCATGTACTAATATCTATATTGAATGTCTCGGCTCCATAGAACATGCTTTCCATGTTAGTAACGTTGGATACATTCCATTTGCCGATTTCTCCATTATATGAAGAAGCATACCAGAACATGCCTCTCATATCGACAACCTTCGATACGTCCCAATTGCTGATATCCCCATTGAATGATACAGCCCCGGAGAACATACAAGCCATAGTATCAACCTTCGATACGTCCCAATTGCTGATATCCCCATTGAATGACTTGGCACCAGAGAACATACTGTCCATATTAGTGACGTTAGAAATGTCCCAATTGCTGATACCTCCATTGAACGCCTTGGCACCAGAGAACATACTACGCATAGTAGTGACATTGGAGACGTTCCAATTAGTTAAATCTCCATTGAACGAAGATGCGCCCTTAAAGAGATTACTCATATCAGTAATGCTGGACACATTCCAGTCGCGAATATCTCCGTATTTCATAGCCGTCTTTCGTCGGCTCCTGCACCACTCCTTAACCGCCGTCCTGATATTTTCTTGCGTGATCGAGATCATCGTATTGTTATATATTTTGTCCCCATGTGTACAAAATAAAGTATTCAATTTTATTTTGTATCAAAATCATAAAAAACATATCAATCACATATCAATTGTCAATCTGACTAAAACATTCCCTGGATTTTCTTGAAGAGATCCTGCAACTCAATACAACATATTCTTAAATTATCGCGTACATGTTGTGAACTTGATGGTAGTGCAAATGCAACTCGGATCTTACTATCATCATCATGTGGATGGAATTTCTTAAACCCACAGAATGTTAGTGTCTTTTCACCAAGATAGTATTTATTGTAGAGAACGTATTCGAGTGATTTGCCCATAGTATAATCTTCGTTTTCTAAAACAATATCATAACAGTTATCAATAGTAGTTTCACTATTAACAATGGGGATAGTTTTCGAGTCAATAGTTTGAACCATCTCAAATAGTTTCTTTTGTAGAACAACACATGCCCGCTTGACAATGTCACGGTTTTCATAAACACCAACTGTCTGAATTATGAAATCAAAACTATCGGGTATAAACTGGCGTTGAGCATCCAATAATTCGAAATTGCGCTTCTGAAATACGATTTCCTCGGTGGTTAGTTGCTCAGATCGCAGTTTATCTTCTTGCTCTTCCCAGATCTTCTTTGAACGTACGGGGTCGGGTGTATTACCATAGGAGCACTTAGACACCACATTGAACATGCCATTTTCCTTGGCAGTATGCACAGAGAACTCGGCACTTAGTTTAATTCTCTCGCCTGGAATAGAAATGCCGATCTTAGGCCGAATGCGTGCAAAATCGATAAACATATTCGTCTTTGGACAGGCAGGGAAAAGTTTACGTGTTTCTTCTTCGGTAATATAGTTGTCATTTTCTTTGTTTTTCACTTTAAAATGTTCAGATGTAACAATAATCATATTGTCTGTATCATTTTGGATATCTAATTCTAATGTATAATTCCCAGGCAATGTATCCACGTCATCAATGTGAATAGGAATACAACTGAGCCGTTGCTTTAATATCTCATTGTGTAAACGAGTGGTATTAACAGAAACGTTGCATTGTCCGTCGGCACTTGTATCAGTGTAAATAACCGTGGTGGGGATGTCTGATAGAATTGTTCTGCGAATAGCATTTGCTAAACTGACATTAAGACCACTCAATGTAAATTTATATACATCGCCTTCTTCTGAGATATTAGATAGTGTGGGGTTCATGATATAAAATATATACTTATAATTTTATATCATTATTGTGTTGTTTCATAAATTCAATTTTCTAGATAAACATTTCATCTTCTTCCTCTAATATGTATTTATTAATAAATTCTGTCCGGTGAAGTGGTGTCAATCGTCCCCATATGCGTCTAGATCTACGTAAATGCATTTGGGAGGTTATCGTAAATGGGTTATCCAATGTAAGATGTGGTTGGAGTTGTTCTCGTTCATTTGTAGATAGAGTGTAATTATTTCTACAATAGCTTTGCAAATCATGATACATTATGCTCGATGTGTAATGTGTATGATACATGTCATTCAAGATTGAATAATCTACATTAAAACTCCGGATATCCATCAAAAGATGTTTTGGTTGAAAATGGTATGTATATGGTATAATATGTTTGTGGATTACATACCACGGTATGCGTTTTGTTAGTTGAGTTTCCATTGATACATAATAATTACAATAGTTTTTATGTATTTTTGATATGTGTATTTATGCTATCATCATCATAGCAATCATGAGGAAAAGCAATACAATCGGGAACAAAACCAATAACCATGCGAACGACGTTGCTCCACCACGACAAATAATATTTAATAGCCAAGTCCAGAACAATACATATAATAGCTTAATTACAAATATCATGCTGGTATTGCTAACCTGACAGCTATAAGAACCAAGACAATAGAGGTTCACGTTGCCCATATTTTGCATAAACATAGCAACCAATGCTATGCCCGAAATAACTAAATACACATAAGCCGGTGTGCATAAATTTTTTAACCCTACGAACGACATAATTTAACGCGTATATAGTTAAATCATATATTTTTTAGGATTACAATTATACAATTACACAATGGGTTGTGAGTGAATTCCTATACCAGTATTGATAGGTTGATGATGAATTGCGTCATCGACCGTGGATGCATTGTTGACTAGGTTATTCACATTCTCCAATGGCGACACATCACCAAAACCACTTACTGCATTATGTGTAGCATGTAACCCTTCTCCACCAATCATTTTCTTACTCTTCTTACTCTTCTTTTGTTTCAAGCTCTTCTTATGCTTTTTGGGTCTGCCTCCACTAACAACGCTAGATGAAAGATTAGCATTTTCAAGGCGACTATCGTCAGAAAGAGGATAATATTTGTCAGTAGGTAGTTTATCTAAACCATTTCCTCCGTTCATTTTATCACATCCGCATCCGCCACGCATTTTGCGAGTGGCTTTGCGTGTCTTTGCGTTCTTCTTATTATTACGAACAGTCTTCGATAGTCGTTTGCTGGTAGTTCTCTTATTTAGTGTACGATTTGCTGGCATTATATAGTATCCTCATAAAAAATATTGTTTTTAAATATCGTTTGTTATCGTAATCCACCTACTCTATATCAACATGTGTTAGCATGTGCCGTCTACAACACACATTATTTAATCCTAAACTATCTAAAACTTCACCCTCTGGTGTCTTGTCTACATTGTTTTTGGTCAAATATACTACTTTATCCACTGATAATCCTTTTGCCGTCTTGATACGTCTAACCTCTGATTGATAATACCGATACTTATCGGCAAGTACACATCCGCATGTAAAGCATTTAATTGGAATAATCATTGCAAGTTATTTAGTTATATAAAACTACTAGTTATTTTATCGTATAATACAACTCAGTTTATTCAATTTTTTCACAAAACAATATATGCATATATAGTAAAATATGAACAGATTGTTGTGTCTGGTACTGATAGCGTGTTTATTAATAGTGTTATGTCTAACATGCAGCACTTGTATTGTACAAGAAAATATGACCTCAGGTGAAGCTGCGTCGATTGCAGCCGAATATACTACGAATTTGCAGTCTGGAATAGACGAGATTAAAAAGGAGATGGATGACGCTACCATCGCATTAAAAGAAACCCAAGACAAATTAAAGATCAAGGAGACCGAACTGTTACAGAAACAATATAACTTAAAAACGCAAACGGTGGAGAACGCGGAACCGGCTCTTATCCTAAAAACTAAAAATGATATCCAACTGCTTACAAATGAAAAGATGGTTCTCGATAACTTGGTATTAACCTACACACAGCGTATTGACGGTCTAAATAAACATATTGACGATAAGACCCAGACAATGGAAACGTATAAGAAACAAGCCGACGCATACAAAGCCATGCCTCAGGCACCGCCCCAACCCAGTCCCATGGACATTCCAGCAAATCCTATACAGGATGGTAATAATATAACGGAAATTAACGACACAGGATCAAATGCGTATGTTCAAGGTCCAGATAATACTATGATTGCATTGGAACCTACTGGGGATTTGGGTGGTTCAGCCACTTATTACGAACCAGGTACATATAAATTTGGTGCATCGACATATGTACCCAGTTATGAAGACAGTGTATATCTAAGTAAAACTACTGGTCAATCCAGTGTAGCGAATTACTTAGATCAAGCGTCCTTAGTCAAGGGAGCGTGTGATTATTACAAAGACCAGCCGAATGAATTAGAAAAAGCATGTTTAAAAGTAGACAAGAACAATTGTAGTTCAATGTCGTGTTGTGTATTACTGGGTGGATCAAAATGTGTAAGTGGTAACGAGAACGGGCCACACAACCACCTCAATTATGGCGACATTTCAGTGAAAAACAAGGACTTTTATTACTATGGGGGGAAATGTTATGGCAATTGTAAGTAAAGAATGCAAACGCAGACGATTTATTATTATGTGTACAAAATAATAAACTATTTTATTCATATATTCAGAGCAACTTATAACCAGCAGTAGTTTTTTTCTTACTAGTACCAACATGATCATCTGTGTAGTGTATTTTATCATGACATTTTTCACAAACCGTTAATAAGTTCGCTGCATGGTTCTTATGAACACCATTGATAAACCCATTACTATCCGCCTCTTTCTGTTGTATCAAATGATGCGTCTCTTCGCCAATGTTGGTTTTACATACTTCGCACTTACCTCTCACTTTACGTCTATTGTACGACGACGGGTTGCTCGATAATTCCCCTCGATTATCTGGATAATACTTATTGCGGATAGCATAAGCAGCTTCCAAGAAGTCTTTTTCTAGATACAAAGACTTGCATACTTCCAGACCATATATGCGAGGACCAGATCCGTCCTTTAATAAACGATCATACACTAAACAGTCAAGTTCTCTATTGTATGTCACTTCCATATGTTTTAAACCAAGCTTTGACAGTTCCTGAATTTCACTATATTTTGTGATTTCATGGAAATGTGTTGCAAATATGTAACTACTGTTTTTCTTAGCCAATTCCATCAATCCAGCAACAAAGATACTTAATGCGGACTCCATTTCTGTTCCAGAGCACAGTTCATCGCCCAATACCAAACTATTCTCGTCAGCCATTTTCAATATTACCCGCAATTCCGACATTTCAACTGCGAATGTTGACAGTCCTTTGAATATATTATCATTGCCGAGAATACGTGAAAAAATCGCAGTATATGGTTTGTATATAAATTGCGAGCAAGGCACAAACAGTCCAGATTGTGCCATAATAACGGATATACCCAATGCACGTATAAGGCTCGTCTTGCCAACAGCATTCGTTCCATATAACAGAAAACCATCAATATTATTATCTAGCCCAATTGATATATCATTGGCTACATACAACTCGTTTTGTTGTATATGTTCTATCAAACAATGGCGTAAGCCAGTTACATTGACAAACGATTTTGCAGAAGTTGTGTCGATCGATGGTGAACAATAGTTATGTACTTTGGCTATGTGTGCTTTACACAATATTACATCCAAGTTTGCGACATACTTTGACAACTTTTCCATTTCAATGAATAATTCAGAAACTAAATTCGTTATTAGTCCCAAATATACATTGCCTATAACGGTGTTCATTTCCTCTTTGTGTTTCAATATTTCGCGCGTAATAATATGCAATCTGTCAGATTCGATTGTAGTAGACGAAGCAGTGGTTTTGACAAATTTAAAATGAGAGAGTTTAAATATCTGTTCATTTGGATAAGCATCGCTTGGTGGCGGTGACGGACTTTCATGTGGCACTCTGCCTTCTTGTTTCATCATATACATTTTCAAATTAATCGCTCGTTTAGTCGTGATCTGCAAGGATTGTCCGGATTTATCTGTTTCATGTATCTTAATGTATTCTGTATCACCGGTTTTTTCGTGCCTTCTCATTACATCATTCAGATACCCTCGAATATATTCAAACTCGTCTGTATACTCTTTATATTCGGTCATAACTTGGTCTAATAGAGGGGATACACCTTCTACTATTATATTGCTCGTGAAAGTAGACATAGATTGTGTCGATGCACAGGCATCTATTATAAAATTTGAAGACAAATAGTCCATTATGGATGTACATATTTCATTGATATTATCACAACTATTATCCAATGTAGTTATTTCAAACAGATCAGAACATAGATACCGTGAAATGTCGGGATTTTCACATAAACATATATTAATCTGTTGTATCGTTTGAATGCTATCATATAGTTGGTAAATGCCACTCGGATATATTTTACTATTGACAAGTTGACGACATATTTTGTCAAGATCCCGTATTTTGCCCAACTGTTTACGAAATGTTTCAATAAAATGACTACATTCGTTTGATAAAAATGCGGTTGTCATGGCATATTCTTTATTCAACCAATCCTCATCGAATGTTGGATTTGTTACTTGGTACTGAAACTTTCTACGTCCCATAGGGGTACAGCACTTGTTCAATAATGACAATACCGAGGAAACCGGTCCATATTGTTTGCTATTTGATACATCATCGTCAATTATATTCAATTGACTTAATGTATGGTTCGCCAACACCATTCTGGTAGATGCATTATCAAAATCCGGTACTGCAATCCGCTTAATCAAGTTCGGATTATGTTCTTGAATGAAATTTAACAAATAGCAGAATGCCTGGGTCGCAACGGTATCTCTCTGGAATTCACTGCATACATTATAAGTTTCCTCTTCATAAAATGTGGTGATTAATTGCTTAATATACACCTGTTCCGTACATCGCTTTACTTTCTTAGCCATTACCTTGTCGTCTTTATTCTTTGTATTGACATAATGTATTGTATTTGTCTTTATTCCAGAATACTGAACCACATTTTGCAACTCATTGCCAGTAAACGGTGAAATGAGAATAAGTTCACTTGGGGAGAACACTGATAAATATCGTTCTAATTCATCAAATGTAGTTGTATTCATAATATATTGCGTTTCATATTGAAAAATAGAAGATTTTCCTGTATAAATATTTACAACAGAAACTCCATACACGATATTATTACGTATATTGGTTTCTAATGTTCGGGATTTCTTGACAAAAGGTTTATGTATGTCCATCCATATGCACATTATATTGTTGGTCATTGTCGGTGACGCAATTGTATCACATGAGATTAATGTTCCAGGTGAATATACTTGGTCTAATACACGCTTAATTGTCTTACCGGTTTTTTCTTGTATAAATACAGGAAGTGTATAACCATGTTCTACTAGTTTGTTCAAATATTTATCAATTGTATAATCACGAAATCCTGCCATTAATATTTGCAAATCGTCGTACTGTGCCTTTTTCTCTGATACATTCAATTGACACAGATTAGACATTTCATTAATAGAACTACCCGTTATCTCGCCAGTTTCCGCATGTTTTAAACCATAAACTTCGAAAAATGCACCCACTTGCATGAGTACTACTGTATTTTCACCATATTGTTCTTTGTATTCTCGCGTTAATCGAAAATATTCGTCGTATATGCCTGCATCTTGTGCTGCCATATTATATTGCTATATTTACTAGACAGTAGTATTTATATCGGTTTGTTATACATTGTATGATAACATTTGTATTATTTCATTTAATGTTTGTATTATATACCGCGGTCGACGCCTAGTTCGCACTGCATATCTTACATAGTATAACCGATTTACTATATAATATTTATTACTTAACACGGTTGTATCAATGTTTTGTATATCTATAATTATCTTGTCTAACATATATATTACTCGATATCTCGGTTGTTTTTGTCGTATCATCTGCATAAGTGCGTATATGGAATAGATTATTTGATTGATATATTCAGGTTCTGGCTCAGGGTCACTGTCACTGTCACTGTCAGGTACTGGGTCAGGGTCTGTTGCTGGGTCAGGGTCTGTTGCTGGGTCAGGGTCTGGTACTGGGTCAGGGTCTGTTGCTGGGTCAGGGTCTGGTACTGGGTCTGGTGTATCATCGAGTAATGGTAGAACGTTCGCTGGGAACTGCCCAATAACATTACCAG
>Ga0255755_1001824_pt1 | contig 18304 bp, 15 predicted proteins | sample 011ome_18_FD_179955 | JGI IMG/M metagenome (GOLD analysis project Ga0255755, IMG submission 179955) | Coastal salt marsh microbial communities from the Groves Creek Marsh, Skidaway Island, Georgia - 011501BT metaG (version 2) | ecosystem: Environmental > Aquatic > Marine > Intertidal zone > Salt... | reverse complement strand
TACTTCTCATTACAAAGGAATAGATGAAAGAGATAGTCAGGTTCAAGTTTATGGCCTTAACTATATTATTAAACAGGTTGAATCAGAAGATTCACTTTTAATTGTCGATGATGTGCATGATACGGGAATATCTATTCAAAAAATAATTTTAGACCTTCAAACTGCTTGTAAAAAAAATACACCTGAAATTAAAGTAGCTACTCCATACTTTAAACCAATGAAAAGTAAAACAAATAGGAAGCCTGACTTTTATATTCATGAAACTGAGAAATGGCTCGTCTTTCCTCATGAGCTTGAGGGTTTATCTATGGATGAAATCATTGAGTTTAAGCCAGAGCTTTCCAATCTTGTTGAAAAAATCAAACCGTTTATATCTTAAGAAAGATTTAATATAGTTTCCTTTATAATATAAATTCATTCACTATTAAGTATGAGCAATTCCAACAACCTCTTTTTAGGCAAGAAAAATATTGATACGATTTTGGTATTGGACTTTGGCTCTCAATACACCCAACTCATCGCAAGAAGAATAAGAGAGCTAAATGTATTTTCAGTAATACTTCCGTGGGATGTGTCAGCTGAAAAAATTAAGTCTCTCAATCCAAGAGGAGTCATTCTCTCTGGAGGTCCTGAATCAGTTACCGAATCCAATACTCCAAGAATTCCTAAAATTATATTTGAATTAGATATCCCTATTTTAGGCATTTGTTACGGGATGCAAACTCTTGCAGAGCAATTTGGAGGGCAAGTTTCTTCTTCAAAAAATAAAGAATTTGGTCATGCTCAAATTCTATTAGAAAGTTCATCTTTGCTCTTTGATGGTTTTAGCTCTGGATCCTCAATTGATGTTTGGATGAGTCATGGAGACCATGTATCAACTTTACCAGATGAATTTAAATTAATTGCTTCAACTTCATCAGCTCCAATAGCTGCCATGGAGCATCTTCAAAGACCTATTTATGCATTGCAGTTCCATCCTGAGGTCACACACACTAAACAGGGCATCACTGTATTAGAAAATTTTACCTTCAAGATATGTAAATGCTCAGCTCAATGGAAAATGGAAAATCTAATTGAGCAAAGAATAGATGAGATTAAAGAAAAAGTAGGAGACCAAAAGGTGTTACTTGGTTTATCAGGAGGAGTAGATTCATCTGTTACAGCGATGCTATTAGATCAAGCGATTGGAAAAAATTTAATTTGTGTTTTTGTTGACAATGGATTGCTAAGAAAAAATGAAGCTGAAGATGTCGAAAATTTATTTAAAGACAAGATGGATTTAAATTTATTAGTTGTTGATGCGAAGAAAGTTTTTTATAGACATCTTAAAGGTATCTCAGACCCAGAACAAAAAAGAAAAATTATAGGCAGAACTTTTATAGATATTTTTGACAATGAAGCTGCCAAATTAAAAGATGAGGTTAATTTTTTAGCACAGGGCACCATTTACCCTGATGTAATTGAATCTTCTGAATCAGAGTCTAAAGAGGCTAGGGTAATCAAATCTCATCATAATGTTGGAGGTCTTCCTGATGATATGAATATGGAATTAGTGGAGCCTTTGCGTGATTTATTTAAGGATGAGGTCAGGGAAATGGGATCTGAGCTTGGCTTACCATTGGAGATGTTAAATCGACATCCCTTCCCAGGCCCAGGATTAGGAGTAAGAATTCTGGGAGAAATTTCTCTCGAAAAAGTTTTAATTCTTCAAAATGCTGATGCCATATTCATAGAGGAAATAATTAAGGCAGGCTTATACGATCAAGTGAGTCAAGCATTTTGTGCATTTCTTCCAATTAAATCAGTTGGAGTTGTTGGCGATGAGAGGAGATATGCGGATGTGATAGCGATTAGAGCAGTTGAGACAGTTGATTTTATGACCGCTACTTGGGCAAGACTTCCACATGATTTCTTGGCGCATGTCTCAAATCGAATTGTTAATGAGCTGGAGGGAGTTAGCAGGGTGGTTTATGACATTTCTAGCAAGCCACCAGCCACCATTGAGTGGGAGTGAAAAATATCCCAGAAACCCCTATTCTTAAAGGTTTTTCGTTTGACAAAGTTTGTCAAACTTAGCAAATATTACCCATTTTTTTATATGACATTAAATAAGGTAAAGATATAATAGAAAATAAATGAAGAAAAAAATTTTATGAAATCTTTGTATGTACTCCTAATTTTGCCTCAACTATTGAATGGCGCAGATTTAGTAAACAAGACTTGTATTTCACCCTCAGGAAAATCTATTTATGATATTTCCTTGTCAAATGAAATAAATTCTATTGGTCAAATTATATTGAGATACGACAATCAAATTACTCATTACTCTGCGATAGTCAAGAGAAATAATAATGATAAATTGGTAGGAGTATCAAAATTTATAAAAAGCGAGACAGGCCAAATACAAGCAGATCCATGGGTTTTTACATACGATTACAAAAAAAATATACTAATTGATGACGGCAGGTTAATATCCCCTTGTGATTAATTATCTTGAGAATTAGGCAATATTCTTGTTTAGTCTGAGTTAAATACGTCTCTTGAGTAAACTTTATTTTTTACATCAAAGAGTTCTTTCGTCATCCTATTAGCAATAATAATATCAGAAATTGCTTTAAACTCTTTTAAGTTGCTCATTACTCTAGAATTTTTATACTTCTCCTCTAAAATTGTCGGTTCAAAGATAATCACATCAATTTTATTTTGTTTGAGTATCTCAATAACTCCTTGAATTGAAGATTCTCTAAAATTATCTGAGTTTTTTTTCATGATTAGCCGATACACGCCGACAACTTTGGGGCCTCTTTTGATAATAGAATTAGCAATAAAATCTTTTCGAGTGGAATTTGCATCTACAATTGCAGTAATCAAGCTGTTTGGAATGTCTTTGTAATTTGCTTTAAGCTGTTTTGTATCTTTTGGAAGACAATATCCACCATAACCAAAAGAGGGATTGTTGTAATGCAATCCAATTCTCGGATCAAGCCCAACTCCTTCAATAATTTGCCTGGTATCTAAATTATGTGTTTCAGCATATGAATCTAATTCATTGAAATAAGCTACTCTCATTGCGAGATAGGCATTAGAAAATAATTTTATAGCCTCAGCCTCAGTTATGTCTGTTAGAAGAATATCTATATCGTCTTTATGAGCTCCTTGAGCAAGAACATTTGCAAAAGATTCAGCACTTTTTTTATTATCACCTCCAACAATTATTCTAGATGGATATAAGTTGTCTAGTAATGCAAATCCTTCACGTAAGAATTCAGGAGAAAAAATTATATTTTTAAAGGTGAGTTTTTCTTTAAGAGTATCTGTAAAGCCAACCGGAACCGTTGATTTAATAACGATTGTTGCAGATGGGTTGATTTTAATAACATCTCTTGCAACTGCCTCAACTTTTTCGGTATTAAAAAAGTTTGTTTCTTCATCATAATCAGTGGGTGTACAGATAATGACAAAATCTGAATTACTATAAGCTTCCTTTTTATCTAATGTAGCTTGGAATTTAATATCTTTATTATCTAAGAACTCTTGAATTTTTTCATCAATAATTGGAGATTGCCTTCTATTAAGCATATCAATTTTATCTCTAGACAGATCTAATGCGGTAACTTTATTATGTTGCGCTAATAACAGAACATTAGAAAGACCAACATAGCCCAATCCGGTAACAGTTATCTTCATAAATTAATTTTTCAGAATATTCTAGCACTTTAATAATATTGCTATGGGTAAAATTTAAAATTAACTAAATAAACAATCCATTTATATTTATATGATCTAAAATTAAAGTAAATGCATTAAAGTTTCACATTTTTTATATGCATTTGAAGCGAAGAGTAGTATTTATTCTCAGGAAAATGACGAGCAAAAACTAAGAGAATATTTAGTTGATTACTTTGATCTTTTGAAGGGAGCGAGCGTTTATCAATCTATTTATAAAAAAATTCTCAAGAATTGATCATTGTTATAAACAATTATTCATCTTTTAAAAACAATATAAGATTTTCTCGAAATTTAAAATTAAGTTAAAATTTGAATAAACATTATCAATTTATATGAAATTAGAAAATACAGATTTGCCATCAAATAAAACGTTTGGATATTTTTTTTCAGCAATATTTCTTATAGGCGCAATATATTTTTTTTATCAAGATGAGTTAATCACAGGTTCGGTTTTATGCGCATTTAGTTTTATTTTAACTCTTGTTAGTGCATTTAAGGACCACTTACTACTTCCCCTAAATAAACTCTGGATGCGTTTCGGAGTGCTATTGGGAAAAATAATTAGTCCAATTATCCTAGCTATTTTATTCTTTGCTATGTTCACTCCCATCGCTATAGGAATGCGTCTCTTTAACAGAGATGAGTTAAGACTTAAATCATCAAATTATGATTCTTTTTGGAAGTTTCGTGATCAAGCCACACATAATCAGAACTCATTTACTCAGCAATTTTGATGGATCAATATAACTAATGGAATTACTTAAAGAACTTTTCGCTTTCTTACGATTCAGAAGAAAGCTTTGGTTGGCACCAATCATTGTCATCATGTTATTGCTTGGTGCTTTACTTATTATTGCTCAAAGCTCTGTTATAGCTCCATTTATTTATACAATTTTTTAATAAATTCAATGTATATACTTGGGATTTCAGCTTACTACCATGATAGTGCAGCATGCCTAATATATGATGGGAAAGTTGTTGCAGCAGCACAGGAAGAGCGCTTTTCTAGAATAAAGCATGATTCTAGTTTTCCATCCAAAGCAATACAGTATTGTATTCATGAGGCAGGAATAGATTTATCTAAAATTGAAAATGTTGTATTTTATGAAAAACCATTTTTAAAATTTGAAAGATTACTTGAAACATATTTAGCATTTGCTCCAAGAGGGTTTCGCAGTTTTGCATCAGCAATTCCAATTTGGATTAAAGAAAAACTTTTCCAGAAATATAATCTTATAAAATCATTAGAATCTATTTTTGGAGATGAGATTAATTGGTCTCAAAAGTTATTATTTTCTGAACATCATCTTTCTCATGCTGCAAGCGCTTTTTATCCTTCCCCATATAACAGAGCAGCAGTACTTACATTGGATGGAGTAGGCGAGTGGACAACAACATCTCTAGCAGTTGGCAATGGAAAAACATTAAAAGTAATTAAAGAAATCCATTTTCCACATTCCTTGGGATTGCTATATTCAGCTTTTACTTACTACACTGGTTTTAGGGTCAATTCAGGAGAGTATAAGGTTATGGGTTTAGCGCCTTATGGCCAACCTAAATATGTTGATTTAATAAAGGATCATTTAATTGATATTAAAGAAGATGGCAGCTTTCATTTAGACATGAGTTATTTTGATTACTGTATAGGATTAACAATGACTAATGAAAAATTTCATAGTTTATTTGGTGGCCCTCCCCGAAAAGCAGAAACTGAATTATCTCAACGAGAAATGGATTTGGCAGCTTCAATTCAAAAAGTTACCGAAGAAGTTATCATTAAACTTGCTAAAGGCATTGCTGAAGAGACTGGTGAGAAGAACTTGTGTTTAGCAGGTGGTGTTGCTCTAAACTGTGTTGCAAATGGAATTCTTTTAAGAGAAGGTATATTTGATAACATATGGGTTCAACCTGCTGCTGGAGATGCTGGAGGAGCTCTTGGAGCAGCTCTTGCCGCATGGCATATTTCTCTCAATAATGACCGATTTCACTCTGATCAAAGAGATGAAATGAGAGGGTCCTATCTTGGTCCATCTTTTAGTAGTAGTGATATAGAGGATTTTTTAATTGATTGCGGAGCAATTTTTCATAAGCTTGATGAGAAACAGTTAATTGAAAAAGTTGGCTCGTCCCTTGAAGAGGAGAAGGCTATTGGATGGTTTCAAGGCCGAATGGAATTTGGTCCTCGTGCACTTGGAAATCGGAGCATTATCGCAGATCCTCGATCAAAATTCATGCAAAAACAGCTTAACTTGAAGGTTAAGTATAGGGAGAGTTTTAGACCCTTTGCTCCCAGCATCTTAGATAAATATACATCACAATGGTTTGAGCATAATGAAAGCAGTCCTTATATGTTATTGGTTGCTGATGTTAGTGAAAAAAAGCGACTTAAAATGAATGCTGAGCAAAAAAATTTGTTTGGTATTGATAAATTAAATGTGCCAAGATCATCAGTTCCAGCAATAACACATGTTGATTATTCTGCAAGAATTCAAACAGTGCATGAGGATACCAATCCAAAATATTATTCTCTTATAAGTTATTTTAATGACCTAACTGGGTGTCCCATGGTAGTTAATACTTCATTTAATGTAAGAGGAGAGCCAATTGTTTGCACTCCAGCTGATGCCTTTAGATGTTTTATGGGAACTGAATTAGATGTTTTAGCAATAGGAAATTATTTACTATATAAAACTGAGCAAAATCCAGCTTTAAAGGATAATTATGAGGAAAAATATGAGCTTGATTAAACAAATCTTAATAATTATTTTTGTTTCCCTTGCAACATTAAAAATTGCAGATATGAGCTTTGGTTTTTTTCAATCACAATCTGTAGTTGCAAGCCTTTCAAAAGGAACTGATCGCTCAATTGTTCTCAGAGAACTTAATCCAAATCAACGCGCCTCTATTCGTCCAAATAATAATTATATGAAGGATGTAGAGAATTTGGCTCAGATTGATTATAAGATTAATGTAGATAGGAATGGATTTATTAGCACTGGTAATCAGTTAGAAATTACCCCCGAAATTAAAATTCTTTTTTTGGGAGGCAGTACCACTGAAACACTTTATGTGCCTGAGAAGAACAGATTTCCAAGTGTTGTAGAGCGAAACCTTCGATCCCAGTTAACACAGACACTGAATGTTTATAATGGTGGTGTCTCAGGAAATCATTCAATGCATTCTATTTTTGCATTATTAGCTAAGGGCATCCCGCTTGAACCCAATTATGTAGTTTTAATGCATAATATGAATGATTTTGCGTTGCTCTCAAAAACTGAAAGCTACTGGATTGCACCAAGGGGCAGAGCAATATTAATTGAAAGTAACGACGGCAAGTTTTCAACTATAGAAGATTCATCTAGAAATGTTTTCTTTAATTTAATTAAAACTGCAAAGAATATGCTTGTACCGAACTTATATACTTATTTAAGACCCCGTCTTTTTGCAGATATTACATTATATCGTGATGAGTTTGAGGGCTTTACAAAAAATTACATTGATCTAGACCTAGATTTGATGGAGCGCAGCTTTAGGTCTTCAATAACTTCATTTGTGAAAATATCTAAAGCATGGAACATTACACCAATATTGATGACTCAAGCAAATAGAATAGATCATAATTTTAAATATTTTAAGAATTGGGTGATTAGATATCAAAGAGGTGAGATGACTTCTCGGGAGTTTTCAGACTTATACAAGAGAATGAATGAGATCACTCGAGAGGTTGCAATTCAAGAAAAAGTTATGTTAATAGACTTGGACGCTCAAATCCCCAAAACAAATGAGTTTCTCTATGACACTATTCATCTTAATGAAGCTGGAAGTATTTTAGCGGGTGAATTAGTAACTAAAAAATTGGCACAAGCAATTCAGTCGCAATAACAGCACTATTTTTTTATGGACTCTGCAATTTGATAGAATGTAATTCAAATGAATATTAGCGTAATTATTCCTACCCTGGATAACCCAGATAATGTTTTTGATGTAATTAAGTCATTAAATCAGCAATTACTATTACCCTCAGAGATTGTAATAGTTGATTCTAGCTCTAAAGATGATATCGATAACTTATTAAAAAATATTGATTCTGTAATACCAATAACTTATGCAAGATTTGGTAGAGCATACAGAAATGATAGATTGATAATGATGATAAAAGCTTTGCCAATCATTAGATATTTTTTTCAATCTAATCCAAAAGGGAGAGCTTACCCTTATGAAGCAACTAATTATGGCTCATTGATCGCTAAGAATGAGTGGCTTGCATTTCTAGATGCTACAACCATACCCGAAAAAAACTGGATTAAGGATTATGTTGAAATTATCAAGAGCAATAAAGCTGAGATAGTATTTGGAAGCACTAAGTATTTAGCTCAGACATATTTTCAGAAAATTTTACGCGCATCCACATATGGAGCTAATAGAATTGAGACTGCTCCAGGTTCTTTTATGCAAAGAAAAGATTTTCTAAATGGGTTTCAAATTACTGAGGGAGTTCGGTCTGGAGGCGATGTTGATTGGAAAAATAGAGTTAGATCTAATTTCAGATCTTTTACTCCAAAGGAAACTTATTTAGTTTACCCAGGTTTACATAAGGATATATTTAACTGCACTAAAAAGTTCTTTATCTATCAAATGCATACAGCTGTTCAGGATATTGCTCACTCTATTAAGGACCTTTATTTTTTATTAACTCTTATATTTGGTCTTGTTTTAATACCAAAATGGAATGCAATTGTTGGATGGGAAGCTAGCCCTTATTACATGCCTCATATCACCAAAATATATCTTCTCTCAGCAACATTAATATTATTGCTTTCTCTTCTCTTCAATCGGATAATTGTAAAGCGATCCTCAAAACCCTTCTTGCAAAATGCATACAAGATCTCTTTTTTTATTCTAATTTCTTTCGGAGTATATAACTGGAATAGCTCTCTGGCAGGATGGGTAGAAGAATCTGTTTGGTATATTCCACATATTACAAAAATATTTATTTTATTATTATGTTTTGCTTCTTTTGCATATCGTGGACTCTATTTTCCAATAAAAAATAATATTGCTTTTAATTTTCTTTTTCCTATTAATTGGATTTGCGTTGGTTCATTGGGACTATTTTTAGATATCGTGAAAGCACCTGGGTATTTAATTGGAGCATTAATCTCTCCATTCGTAAAAGTAATTAGAAATCCCTCCAGTTAAGGAGTTTTATCTATTTAATTAACAGATAATCTCTAAATATTTTTTTGTGATGGTATCTATAGAAAATCTTTCTTTAGCAAATTTTGCAGACTCTTTACCCATTAAAGTAATCAAGTCTGTATCATCTACAAAACATTTCATTGCATCATATAACCCATTTTCATCCATATAATTAACTAGCTTTCCTGACTTATTATTAATTACACAATCTTTGCATCCTGGGACATCTGAAAGAATAAGTGGCATCCCTGTTGTAGCAGCCTCTGTGACAGCCTTGGGCAAGCCTTCTCTTTCTGAAGGCAATACAAAAATATTATTTTTATGAAAACATTCTTCCATATTACTATGAGATATTTCACCTAAAAATTTTATATCAGCATCAGCATTTATTTCCTCAAACAACTGCAAAGAAATAGACTCAGGATTGTCTAAATCAAATATACCTGCTATTGAAAATTCTACGTGTGGGAATTTAGTTTTAATTCTTTTGGCTGCAGTTATAAAACACTCTATACCTTTTGATTTAATTAATCGTGACGCAAGTAAAAACTTAGGAATAGAAGTATCTCTTTGTATATTTCTGAATTCTAACTCATCTATCCCTTCTCCATGAATTATGCTGAAGTTAGAGCTATTAATTTTGTATATAGAAGACAAAAGCTCTTTATCAGCAGAATTCAAAAATATAAAATGAAAGTTATTTCTTAAAATACCCAGCAGCCTAAAGCCGTACCATTGCAACCTGTTAAAAAACCTATACTTAAATTCTTTTTTAAAAAAGAATGGGCCCAAACCCGTAACTATAAATATGGATTTTTTAATTTTCAGAAAGTATGAAATCAATGATCCAAAAAAAGACATCTCCAGAGTAATATAAAAAACATAATCTGGCTTTATTTTTCTTAGCAATAATAAGAGTGAGAATATAAATGAAAGGTATGAAAGAATATTTTTTGCATTCTTTTTTCTATTAACAACATGCAATTTAATACCCATTTTTTCTACTAAATCTAAATCCTTTGTAGAGCTCTTCGAAGTATCAGCAATCACTTCAACTTCATGGATTTGGTTGATATTTCTTGCAAGGTTAAAATGAGTTCTAATAAAGAAATCTAACTCATTAACAACAAATATAATCTTCATTGTTAGTGTTGGCTTGGTTTGGGAAGATTGCTTATCAAAAGATTGATATTTTCATGGGATAAAATTGCATTAATATGAATTATACTCATAATCATGATTAAAAAATGCACTCAAGTCAGACTCTTTATTTAAAAACTTATCAATGCTGACATTTATTAAATCAATACATTCCATAATATCAAAAAAAGATACGTCTTTGATTATAAGAATGTCTGTGATCTTGATAATTATTTCATTTATTGAATTTTTTGGTCTTGCTATGATCTCATTCTTAATTATCAATATTGGTTCGATGGATACCCTTGTTTCCAGGTTTCCTATATTAAATTCTTTAGGTGTTGACCAGGCTTTACTACCATTAGTGCTTTCACTTTTTGTATGTGCATATGCATTATTTTCTATTAGTATTTCTATCTCTTTTCTAAAGTTTGTCAGTTTAAATAGTCAACTAATTGCTGGCCGCATAAAACTCAAGCTAATAGATTATTATTTATCATTAAGCTGGTTAGAGCATATAAAAAATTCAAGTGCTGAAAAAATATCAAGAATTCAAAATGATGCCACTTATGTTGGTCAGCAAATATTATTTGCAATGCATCTTTTTAGCCGTTTTGCATTGGCTTTAATAATTACGGCAGCATTACTTTTTTATAATTTAGCTGTAACTGGAATTATGGTTATCTCACTTACGTTAAGTTACTTAGTAATATTTAAGTATTTTAAGCCCAGAATTTCTAAGAATAGTTCAATAGTCGCGAAGGAAAGAGATCTTGCTCTTCGAACACTCACCAATATGTTTGGATCCATAAAAGAAATAATTTTCTATAATTCTAGAAGCAAAGTTTTATCCAGTTTTGATGGAATGAACATAAAAGTGGCCACCTCAGAGGGAGTTAATATGTATCTTGCTCAGATCCCAAGATTTATTATTGATTCTTTGTTATTAATAGCTTTAGTATTGTTTGCAGCTTTTTATAGCACGCAAGCAATATCCCCAAATAGTTTTCTTATGAATATATCCATTTACGGTGTAGCAGGCTTAAAACTTTTGCCAGCGTTTCAAAATATTTTTTATTTTGCAAGTGAAATCCAAGCCAGATCTAAATATCTAAATAATATAACGCCACTAATAAATAAAATTGCTACTCAAGAAAGATTTAAACTATCAGAAAATAATTATACATTTGAAAAATCAGTTGAATTTTCAAATGTTAGTTTTTCTTATGAGTCCGGATTAAAAGAAGCTATAAGAGACCTTAGTATCAAAATTGAATTAGGAAAGAAGATAGCAATTATAGGTCCCAGTGGATCTGGAAAATCAACTTTTATAGATATTTTATTGGGATTTATTAACCCCACCATTGGTGAAATTACAATTGATGGCAAGCCTTTAGAGAAACTCAACCAAATTAAATACAGAGAAAATTTTGCTTATGTTCCACAAAAACTTTTCTTATTAGAAGGAAGTTTAAGGGAAAATATAATCTTTGGTTCAAGTGAATTAATTAACTCTGAGGATAGATTGACCAAAGTTCTTTTGGCTTCTAAGGCTAAAACTTTTATTGATAATTTATCTGATGGCATTCATTCGCTTGTCTCAGATTCAAACCTTTCACTATCAGGAGGTCAGAAGCAGACAATAGGACTGGCTAGAGCCATGTATCATGGTGGGAAGATTCTTGTTTTGGATGAAGCTACAAGCGCAATGGATGCTGGGCTTGAAGAAAGAATTATGGAGGGGATAGCTAAATCTGATTTCAAAACCATTATCGCTATTACTCATAAACCCTCAATGTTAAAATATTTTGACGAGATATATGTTTTTAATGAGGGCACAATAGAATCGCATGGAACATATGAAGATCTTAAGAGTACCAATAAATTTTTATATGAAATGATAAATGTTTCTCAGAGAGGAGCGGATTAAAGCATGAAAGTATCAGATGCAGTAGCGCAAAGAAAATCTATTAGAGAATTTTTAGATACCCCTATTTCAAGTGAATTAGTAAAAAGCTTGCTTATCAAAGCTTCTAGAGCTGCTTCTGGGGGTAATCTTCAGCCATGGAAGATATATGTTCTAAATAAAAAATCAATGGATGATTTTCTTAAATTTCAACAAGCTTGGAATGAGCCAGAGCAACCTGCTTATGAAATTTATCCTCCAAAATTAAAAGAACCATATCGAACTTCACGATTTGAGCTTGGTGAACAAATGTATGCTTTATTGGGTATTCCTCGTGAAGATAAAGATGCAAGAATAGCTCAAGTTATGAAAAACTTTGAATTCTTTGGAGCTCCCTGCGCTTTTTTTTGCTTTGTCGATCGGCAAATGGGACCCCCTCAGTGGTCAGATTTAGGCATGTTTTTACAAACTTTTATGTTGCTTGCTCAAGAGGTGGGTTTGGATACATGCGCGCAAGAAGCTTGGTCAATGAAGCATGATAGCGTCTCAAAATTTTTAAAATCTGATGATGAGGATATATTATTTTGCGGTATGTGTATCGGTAAAAAAAATGAGGATGCTGTAGTAAATTCCCTAAATTCAGAGAGACGTCCATTGGACACATGGGCTAAATTTGTATAAATAATAGTTATCTCTTAAATTTTGATGAGTAATAAGAATTTTATGGTGCATGCTATTAATTTAGCAAAAATAGCTTTTAATAAAAATGAAGTTCCGGTAGGTGCAATTATAGTTAAAGATGGAGAAATTATTGGGAAGGGCTTTAATCAAGTTATAAGCAAAAACTCTGTAGCATCCCATGCTGAAATTAATGCAATTAATGATGCAAGTGAAACTTTAAAAAATTATAGACTAAACAACTGTGATATGTATGTAACACTTGAGCCTTGCCATATGTGTGCAAAAGCCATAGTTGATGCAAGAATGAATCACGTATTTTTTGGTGCTAGAGAACCAAAAACTGGAGCATTAGAGTCGATAGATCAATTTTTTGATAAACACCATCTTAACCATCAAGTAAATTTTAGTGGAGGTTATATGGAAGAAGAATCTTCTAAATTACTTAAAGAATTTTTTTGCTCTAGAAGGAATTAAAGTTTATTTTAATTTAATCCAAACAGGACAGTGATCAGAGGGTTTTTCCATTGCTCTTGCATCATAATCTATGCCAGTTTCTAACAATGAAGCTTCTAGGTTCTGGGATATTAGAATATGATCTATTCTGAGTCCTCGCTTTGGCGAGTCATCAAACATTCTAGAGCGATAATCAAACCATGAAAATATTGAACTCTCTTCAGGATTTTGTTTTCTCCATGAATCTACAAAACCTAGATCTTTAATTTTATTCCACATTTCAATTTCTTCTGGAAGGAATGCAGTTTTTCCATCACGCAACCACCTTTTAACATTCTGTTCACCTATTCCAATATCTAATTCTGTTGGAGCAACATTAAAATCTCCCATTACAATTAGATTTTCTTCAACTCTTTTAAGTTTTTTTATGTGTTTTTCTAAATCATCATAAAACTTTATCTTCTTCGGAAATTTGGTTTTATGTGATCTATTCTCTCCTTGAGGAAAGTACCCATTCATGATGATAATTTTTTTTCTTTTCCATTTAAAAGTAGCTTGTATAAATCTTTTTTGATCATCCTTTGAATCTCCAACAAAACCTTTTTGAACATTTTCAGGCTTTTTTTTACTTAAAATTGCGACCCCGTAGTGGCCCTTTTGCCCCCAAAACTCAGGGTGATATCCAATTTTTTTAATCTCATCAATTGGAAATTCTGGATCATTAACCTTAGTTTCTTGTATTCCAATTACATCAGGATCAATAGTATCCCTGAGATGAACAAGTTGGTGTGGGCGAGCTCTTATGCTATTTATATTAAAAGATATAATTTTCATATGTTATGCAGCTTTGGGTAGATAGATGTTCTGATTAAATATTGTATAGTCTGAAAGTATTTGGACGCCTTCATTTAAAAGATAGTCATCATCGATGTCAATCTCAAAATCTTTTTCACGGTTCTCAGTCTCTTTAGCATCATTGTAATCTTCCATAGCCTTATACGAACTAAAAATCTGCAGGTTAAGGGAGGAACGTCGCTTGTTTTCTATATCTAAAGCCCATGATTGTCTTTCATCTTTCTCAATTCTTCTATTTGTTAAGTTTAAAGAGATTACTTTTTTATTTTTTTGGATTTCATATCTTTTTCTTATATCAAGAATATATTGTAAGTTGGGGCTTTGATTGACTCGCACTAAATGCTCATCATTTAGCCGAGAGATCAAAGATGATCCCATAGAAAATTTCTTGAAACGCACCGGTCTAATTTCATCCCATTGAAGCGCTGTATCGTATGAGCTTTCACCAATTTCTTCAATATCCCAAGTGCTTGGTAAGGTTATATCAGGATGTATGCCTTTGGCTTGCATCCCTGACCCTGTGATTCTATAAAATTTTGATTCCGTAATTTTAATTTGTCCCGTGCTCAAATTGTCTAATCTTTGGACAGTTCCTTTACCAAATGTTTTTTGTCCGATTATTATTCCTCTTTGATAATCCTGAATAGCTCCTGCAAAAATTTCTGACGCAGAGGCAGAATATCGATCAACCATAACCGCCATTGGCTTTTTCCAAACTTGCTTAGCTCTTGGATCTCCCCAAGGTCGTACACTTCCATTACTTTCTTTCACTTGCAATGTTGCTCCAGCGGATACAAATAGCCCAGTTAATTTATTTGCCTCAAAAAGCGAGCCACCAGAATTTCCTCGAAGATCAATCAACACAGCATCAACATTTTGATCATCAAATTCTTTCAGTATGCTTTTAACATCTTTTGAGCTGCTTCTAAAGTTTGGATCTCTATCGCGCCATGCATTGAAGTCTATATAAAAAGTGGGTAAATCTACTATGCCAATTTTTATTACTTGCGAATCTCTTTTAATTTCAATTATCCTGGATTTTGCTGCTTGCTCCTCCAATTTCACTTCTTCGCGTGTAATTGTTACAAATTTCCTTTCGCTTAAGTCTTCTGATTTTCCTGGAATAAGCTCTAGCTCAACTTTAGTACCAGCTTTTCCCCTAATTAGCTGAACCACTTCATCAATTCTCCATCCAACAACATCAGCTGGAGTTGCATCTAATTCCTCAACTTGAGATATTTTTACTATTTTGTCATCTGGATTAATTTCTCCTGTTTTTTCTGCAGGACCCCCAGGTACAACACTTACTATAGTTGGATAGTCATCTTCTGTTGTAAGTAAAGCTCCAATTCCTTCAAGTTTTAAACTCATAGTCATTTCAAAATCTTCAGCTGACTTAGGAGAGAAGTACGCAGAATGTGGGTCAAAAAACGATGTCAAATTATTCATAGAAATTGAAAAGATATCTTCCTCATTTCTTTGAGAGATCCTGCGTAGTCTATTTTTGTATCTTTTTTGAATAGTTTCAGTTGCTTCATCTGATTCTTTATTAGCGAGCATGGATGTTAATACATCATTTTTTGCTATTCTTCTCCATATTTTTCTAAGCTCTAATTTGTTCTTCTGCCATTTTTTCAGCTCATCATCAACAATGAGGATTTCCTCCTTAATAAAATCAAAATCCTTTTTAGTAACTTCTTTCAATTGATAGTTGGTTGCCTCAATTAACCGGTTAAAGTATAGATTTATAAATGCAAACATAGATTTTAAGTCTATTGAGCAAAGAGAGGATTTTAAGTATTTTTTTTGATAGCTAGTAGGATTATCAAATTGAGAAAACTTTCTTTTAAATGAGTTAATTTCATTTTCTGTGAAATATATTTTCTTTGAATCCAGCTGATCTAATAATACTTCAAATATTTCGGCATTAATGGAACTCAAGTCTTTATCATGAAAAAAATGTTCGTTGGTCATTTTTTGATAAATTTCCTGACACAGCTCTTGTTTTTCAGCTGATGCAGGTATATTTATTTTTGCTTCAATACCAATACTAAACAACAGTATTGGTATTAAGCTCAATGCTTTTTTCTGTTTATACAAGATAATTAATTTACAATATTTATTAATGATGAATGCTAACTATATAGAATTTTACTTTGACTGTTCAAGCCCCTGGACATATTTAGCATTTACCGAAATTGAATCATTATCACAAAGGCATAAGCTAAAAATAGATTGGAAGCCAATACTAGTTGGAGGAATTTTTAATACTGTTAATCAAGATGTATATGAGTTTAGAAAAAAGCCTAATCGTTTAAAGCTTAACTACTCAAATGAGGACCTGAGTTTATGGTCAAAGGTTAGAGGAATTAGCATAAGCTTTCCAGAAGTATTTCCAGTTAATTCCGTTAAGGCAATGCGAGGTTGCTTGTTTGCTAACAAAGAAAGTAAATTGGTTGATTATGCTAATAATGTATTTCGCGCCTATTGGAGTGAAGGCAAAGACATCAGTCAGGAAGATTTATTGCTCGACATCGCTAAGAATTCAAATTTAGATAGCCAGGAATTTAAAAAATTTATCACATCACAAGAGGCTAAAGATCTATTGATAAAAAATACTGATGAGTTAATTGGGCGCGGGGGATTTGGTTCACCCACTTTTTTCTATAAAGAAAAAATGTTTTTTGGAAATGACCGATTGCATCTCTTAGAAGAAGCAATTAAAAAAAATTTAATTTAAATCTGCGTTTTATATGCTTCTTCGCGAACAAGTTCTGGGCTACCAAGAATTTGACGATTTAATCCAATTCGTTTAAACCAGTAATGCAGGCCAAGCAAGTCTGTGAAACCCATGCCGCCATGAACCTCAGTAGCTTTCTTAGCTATGCCTTTACTCATTTCTGAGACATGTGCTTTTGCATGACAGGCCATTAATCTCGCCTCATCAGGAGAATGATCATGGCAATGCGCCGCGTGCCAAACCAATGCGTAGCATGGCTCTAAGTCAGCAGCCATCTCTGCACACATATGCTTTACAGCCTGAAATGATCCTATTGCTCTGCCAAACTGCTTTCGCTCTTTAGCATAATCAACTGCTTTATCTATCATGCTTTGTGATGCGCCAAGAGAATCTGCAGCAAGCATAATCCTGCCAGCATCAATTGCTTGGATGATTGGCTTCTCTGAATCTGAAGAATTTTCTAGTAGTTCTACCTCTAAGTTTTTGCAAATCACTTCTGCATATTGTCTGGTTTTATCAACTGTGGTTAGTTTAACTATTTCTAAGTTTGCAGATTTTGCATCTACAACAAATATCTGACCTTTTTCATCTGCAAGCAGTAGATGCGTTGCATCATTTACATCGAGCACAAACATAGCTCTTCCATTTAATGTATTGTCCGAAAAAGTTATTCCAGCATCATTTCTTTTACCTATGAATTCACTAAAACCAACTCCAAAACGATATTCATTGGTGGCGATTTTAGAAAGAAAATTTTCTTGCTGGGTTATACTGCCTGCACGCTTAATAGCTGTCGGCGCCATAACGTAGGGTGCAATAAATGGAGTAGGACTTATCCCACCTCCCAAAGCTTCTGAAATCACGGCTGCAAAGAGTAAATCCAGACCTAGCCCACCAAATTCTCGTGGAATTAAAAGACCATTTATTCCTAGATTGAGAAGGCCTAGATGAATTTCTCCAGAAAGATTTTTATCGTCACCGCTAGCAATGTGCTTAATGTTATCCATCGTGGCATGCTCTTCTAGATATTTTTTTACATTGTCCTGAAAAAAGGATTGTTCTTCGGATAAACCAAAATACATTTTATGCTCCCTCTACTTTTGGTTCTTTAGGCATACCTAGACCTCGTTCGGCAATGATATTCTTTTGAATTTGACTTGTGCCTCCACCAATAATTAGACCTAGAAAGTACATATATACAAATTGCCATGTACCCTCATTTTTCAGATGCGGGCTATCTTCATACAAGGTTCCGATCTCACCCATCACATCAATGGCAAGCCCCTCTAATTCATGTCTTAACTCTGTTCCGTTAAGCTTTTGAATCATTTTGCCTATCTTGACATCAGCTCCTGGGTTTAGCTTGGCTGATAGCAGCCTTAAGGCATGAGATTGTTGAGCTAAAACTTTGCCTTGAATTTGCATCAATCGATCTCTATAAATTGGGTGCTCAATTAATGGCTTGCCATCTAGTGTTTCTTCTTTCATAAGATGCATAAGCATATTTACTCTATTCATGGTTGCATCTGGTGGAGCTAAGGAGCCTCTTTCATGACCTAAAGTTGTATTTGCAACAGCCCAGCCTTCACCTCTTTTACCCA
>Ga0255755_1001799_pt1 | contig 18443 bp, 15 predicted proteins | sample 011ome_18_FD_179955 | JGI IMG/M metagenome (GOLD analysis project Ga0255755, IMG submission 179955) | Coastal salt marsh microbial communities from the Groves Creek Marsh, Skidaway Island, Georgia - 011501BT metaG (version 2) | ecosystem: Environmental > Aquatic > Marine > Intertidal zone > Salt... | reverse complement strand
AATCATCAGAATCATATATTTTTTGTAAAATGTATTTACTTTCTGTTGATGCTTCCATTATTAATTCACTAATCATTTCCTCATTCAATATTCTGTAATTAGTGAACCCTGATTGTCTGTTTCCAAGAATATCTCCATAACCTCTCATTAACATATCTTGTTCAGCTATACTAAAACCATTTGAATTTTCTTTGATAATTTTAAGTCTATTTTTTGATATTTCATTGAGATTATTGTCATGTAATAAAACACACCAAGATTTGTTATCATTTCTTCCAACTCTCCCTCTTAATTGATGTAATTGACTTAATCCAAAGGAGTCAGCGTTCTCAATGACAATAATATTAGCTTCTTTAATATCAATACCAACTTCTATGACGGATGTTGCAACTAATATATTAGATCTATTATTCATATAATTTTTAAGTTGTTCACTTTTATCATTTTCTGACATTTTTCCATGAATGAGGGTGATGGGGTGGTTAAGTTTTTTTTGTAAGTATTTATATCTTTCCATTACTGAGGTTTTATTTCCTGAATTTGATAATATTTGTGGACACACCCAAAATACTTTATTGTCATTATTTATTATCTTATTAAGTCTATTAGATAATTTATCAATTTTGTTAATAGACAAGATACTTGTTTCAGTAATTTTTCTGTCGGTGAGGTTGTCTAATTCAGATACATCTATATCACCATATTTTATTTGAATTAATGTTCGAGGTATTGGTGTTGCTGTCATCAATAATAAATCTGCTCTCTGAATTTTTGATTTTTTTTGTAATGATAATCTTTGATGAAGACCAAATCTATGTTGTTCATCAATTACAATAAGACCAATATTTTTATATTTTAATTCATCTTGAAAAAGCGAATGGGTACCAATAATAGCTTTTATTTCACCATTGGCAATTTCATTGTACATTTTTTTCTTAACATCTTTTTTAGTATTGGATGTTAAAAGACATGTCTTAATATTCTTATCTGTAACTAAATTTGTAAAATTTTCATAATGTTGTGATGCTAATATTTCAGTTGGTGCCATTAATACAAATTGATATCCTGAATAGATTGCTTTTAAGCCAGAAAAGAAGGATACCAGTGTTTTGCCACTTCCAACATCACCTTGAAGAAGCCTAATCATTTGTTTTGGCTTAGACATATCATTGTATATTGTGTCAATTGCAAATTTTTGAGATTTAGATAATTTGAATGGTAACTTATCTTCAAATTTATTAACTATGTTATTGTTGCAATTCATTGATATTCCCATATTTTTTTCTCGAATATGACGAATATGTTCTATTTTAATTTGGTTAATAAGTATTTCATCATATGCGATTCTTTTTATAGGTGTTTCTGCATGCTGTGTATAATCTACTATTGGCATATGAATGTATTTAAATGTTTCAATAATATTTAACCATTTTTTAGAAATTAATAATTCTTTATTATGCCAATCATCTATGCATTCTAAGAATGAAAAAATTTTTTCAAATACTAGGATGATTTGATTATTAGTGAGTCCAGAGGTTAGAGGGTAAATTGGTTCAAAATCTCTGCGTTTAGAAAAATCTTCTTCAGAGAGTATATAATCAGGGTGAGCTATTTGTATTTTATTATTAAATATCTTAACTTTACCAGATATATATTTGGTTTCACCTTCTTTAATTTTTGATAACATATAAAATGGGAGTTTGAAAAAAAGTAATTCTAATTTATCAGTTCCATCATATATCTGATACTGATGAGGAGCATTACGAAAACCTTTTCTGTAACTTACAACTTTTCCTATAATTGACTGTGTTTCACCATCAATAAGTTCGTTTATTTTCTTGATATTATTTCTTTGAATGATTTTAGTTGGAAAATGCCATAATAGATCAATTATTCTAACCTTTTCTAGATTCAGTAGTTTCTTGAATTTTGAATAATTATAGGTTCCAATTCCATTGATTTCTTTTAAGTCAATGAATAACTTATTAAATTTTGTATTATCTATCATAAAAAAATTGTAATTTAAAAAAATAGACATAATTATTATGTATATTATAAATAATATTGGATTTTTTATGAAAAACGAATTTCAAAATAAATTAATCTACAGGTCATGGCACAGAGGCACAAAAGAATTAGACTTAATTCTTGGAAATTTTATTGAAAATAATATTTCTTCTATGAAAGAAGAAGAAATTAATCTTTATGAAGACTTACTAGCGTCTGAAGATCCTGAAATCTATAATTGGATAGTAAAATCAGAAAACCCACCCAATAAATCTTTAAATATTTTAATAAAAAAAATTAGATCTTATCTTCAATCCAATAATATAGATGTCCTTAATTAAAGTTTACCCAATAATCAATTGGTAGTGGGGCATTTATGGAAGGCTCTCAATTAATTGAAGTTTTAAATTGTGTTGAAAATGGTAAACACAATTTAATTGTCATATTAAAATCAAATGATGAAATCGAAGAACTATACAAGAATCTTAAGTTTTTTAATAAATCTGTAAAAGCCATAAAGCATTATGAGTGGGATTGCCCACCATATGATAACTTCGGCCCTTCACGGCTTAATAAATCAAAAAAAATAATAAACCTTGTAAAATTGAATAAATATATTAAACACAAAGTAAAATTTATATTATTAGCTACACACCGATCATTTATTCAAAAAATTCAAGACTTATCAATCTATCAAGAAAAAATATTAAAAAAAAATGATGAAATATCATACAAAGATTTTCAAAATCATTTGGAAAATATTGGATATGAAAAAGTTGATAATGTTATTGAGTATGGAACTTATGCAAACCGCGGTGGAATAATTGACTTATTTAGCCCAAACTATTTATATCCATTCAGATTAGATTTTTATGGTAATAAAATAGACTCAATAAGATTCTTTGACATACAAAATCAATTAACAATAAAAAATGTTGATCATGTAAAATTTTATCCATTCTCTGAAATTTTTTTTATTTCAAAAACACTAAGTAATTTTAAAAAAAACTATATCTATCATTTAAAAAGGAATGATAGAGATATAAATTATGATGAAATTTCATCAGGAATTAGAGTTAATGGAATAGAACAATACTTATCATTATTTTATGACAAACTTACACCATTGATAGATTTAATTCCCAACTCTAGAGTATTTAAGGATGCTTTTACTCTTGAAATGCTTGCGCAAACAGTCGAAGAAAATAATGAAATTTATAATATGAAACTAGATATCATTAATAGTGATAATTTAATAAAAAATCTAATTAAGCCTATTAAATGTGATGATCTCTATTTAAATAAAAGTGATTTAGAGGAAATATTTGAGAATAAAACAAAAATTTATCAGAATTTAGATCAAAAAAATAAAAAAAAAGAATATTCAGAAATAAATAATATTCCTTCTTCAGATAATCATCTTATAAACTTATTAAGTCGAAACGAGTATTCAGCTAAAATTAATACATTATCTAATATAATAGAAACTTACATCAAACAAAATAAAACACTTATTTTCACTACAAAGAATATAATTGCCACAAGAAATTTTTTATATGAATTAAATTCTAAGATATCTAATATAATTTCAATAGAAAATATTACTGAATCAAAGGAAGAAAAATTTTATATTACAAATAAGATTGATTTAGGTCATGTTGAAATTAATGATCAAGTTTTTATATCATTAGATAAGCTTTTCAACATAAGAAAAAATAACAACTCTACCAAATCCAAAAAACCTACAAATTATATAAAAGAACTAACTTCAATAAATGTAGGAGATTATGTTGTACATCGTGAATACGGTATTGGAAAATTTAATAGTTTAAAAAAAATAAACACAAAAGATCAGATATATGACTGTCTAGAGTTGATCTATAAAAATAATGATAAAGTTCATCTGCCTGTGGAAAATATTGAATTGTTGTCATTATACTCTCATTCAAATAATGATGAAATTGAACTTGATAGGTTAGGTTCTGCACAATGGCAAATAAGAAAAAATAAAGCATCAAAACATATAAAAGAGATTGCTGATGAATTAATAAAACAAGAGGCAAAGAGACAATTGTCCAATGCTGTTAAGTTTGCAACAGATTATAGATATAATGAGTTTGTTTCTTTTTTTGAATTTGAAGAAACTGAAGATCAGTTAAAGGCTGAAAGCGATATACTTAACGATCTGTCTAAGGGTGTTCCAATGGATAGACTAATATGCGGAGATGTGGGTTTTGGTAAAACAGAATTGGCGTTAAGAGCTTCATACTTAGTTGCATCTAATTATTATCAAGTCGTTATATTAGTTCCAACTACGATACTTGCTAAACAACATTATGAAAATTTCATAAATAGATTTAAAAATTTCTCATTGAAAATAAACATTATAAGCAGATTTACATCCAAAGCAGATCGTTCAGAAATTTTAAACAAAACCAATTCTGGAGATATTGATATTTTAATTGGCACACATTCAGTATTAAATGATGATTTAAAATTTAAAAAACTCGGAATGATCGTTATTGATGAAGAACAAAATTTTGGCGTTAAACAAAAAGAGTATTTAAAAAAACATGCTGACAATGTTCATGTGTTATCACTATCAGCAACTCCAATACCCAGAAGCATGCAATTAGCTTTAAATGGAATTAGAGATATGTCTATTATTATGTCCCCTCCCGAGGGTAGGTTGCCAATTAAAACTTCTATAAATTATTTTGAGCCATCGATTGTTCGAAAAGCATTGCTAAATGAAAAAAATAGAAATGGTCAATCATTCATAATTTGTCCTAAAATAAGAGATATACCCAAAATAGAAGAAATGATTGATAAGAATGTTCCAGAGATAAAATATGCTATTGCACATGGCAAATTATCAAATAAAGAAATCAATCAAATAATGAATGACTTTTATGATAATAAATATGATTTAATAATTGCTACCTCTATAATTCAATCAGGGCTTGATATTCCAAATGCAAATACCATCATAATTACGAATGCACAAAATTTTGGTTTATCACAAATTTATCAAATACGCGGACGTGTAGGTAGGTCAAAATTACAATCATCAGCAATTATTACAATTCCAAAATATAATATTTCTAAAACTGCACTCCAAAGGTTACAGGTATTACAAAATCTGGATAGATTGGGGATGGGGTTTATTTTGGCAACACATGATCTGGATATTAGGGGTGCTGGGAATATATTGGGAAGTAAACAATCCGGGCATGTAAAAGATATCGGAATAGAGTTATTTAATAAAATGTTATCAGATGAGGTTGAGAATATAAGAAATGATTATATTTCAGATGATAGAAATGACTGGACTCCAATTATAAAAACAAACCAATCATACTACATACCTGAAAATTACATAAGTGATATAAAAGTTAGAATGGGTATATACAATAGGCTAGCTGATATTCAATCGCTAGAAAGTATGTTCTCATTTGAGGATGAACTGTTAGATAGATTTGGTGTAATACCTAAACCATGCAAAGAATTAATAAACATACTTTTATTAAAGATTAGATGTAAGGAAATGGGCATCAAAAAATTAGAAATTCATACAGATGGTATAAATATTTCATTTCATGAGGGTTTTTCACATCAAAATAAACTGATTATTTGGATAGAGCAAAATCCTAAAATAGCCTCTATTAGAGGTAACAATCTATTATTTATAAAAAATTCTGATAATTCTGATAATTCTACCTTTGGTGTAATTAATCAGTTAAAAATAATTGATGAGAACATATACTGTTAATCAAGGTACCATGTGTTTATTTTATATCCATCTAGAGATAGTTGTGCGGGTATCCTAACTTTTTCACTAACAGCGACCCATTGGTGCGGCCAATGAAATAAGGGGATTACATAAAAACCAGAAATTAACATTCTATCTAAAGCTCTAACGGAATACATAAATTCATCTTTTTCGGTACTTTGTACTAATTTATCAATTAATTCATCAATTTTAATACTTTTAATTCCAGGATAATTACGGCTACCAATTTCATCTGAACTACTTGAGCTCCAGTAAAAGTTTTGTTCATTCCCTGGTGATAGAGATGAATACCAGAAGTGTTCAATAATATCAAAATCAAAGTTTTGTTTTCTTTGTTGGTACTGAGTTGAGTCGACCAATTTAATATTTAGATCAATGCCAACTTTCTTCAGTGTTTCCTTGAAATTAAGTGCGTATTTTTCCTGCCTTTTATCAGATATAAGAAATTCAAGAGATAGTTGTTTATTTGTAGATGTATTTATCAATCTAGAATCATTTAATTCATACCCAGACTCGTTAAATAAATTTAGAATGTTATTTAATTTTGTTCTAGTGTTACTAGATTTGAGATTTCTAAATTGATACATTTCTTCTTCATATTGTACTAGTTCACTATCACCAATCAAGTTCCTTTCAATTTCAGTAATATCATTGTTAATAGATGATAAATAAGAGTTATCATAAAACCCTTGTGTTCTCTTATACAAACCATGATATAAATTTTGATTTATCCATTCAAAATCAAATAATAGCGTCAGTGCTTTTCTTATCCTTATGTCTGCAAGTTCTGGTTTTCTTGTATTGAGTGCTAATCCCAACATGCCTGCTGGAGTTTTTCTATTAATTTCATTGAGTTTTATTTTGCCATTAAGAACATTTTTTTCAGATTTAAGATTGTTCCATCTTATTGGGTCCCAAATTTGATAAAAATCAAATTGACCTGCTTTAAAAGCTTCATATCGGCTATTATCATCAAGATAATAATCAACTGATATATATTTAAAATTATTCACACCATCATTTATTGAGAGCTGGTCACCCCAATAATTATTATTTCTTTTATAGGTTATATTTTTACCTTGATCCAAGTTTTCAACTATATATGGACCAGAACCAATGGGTATAGTAAGATTTGCTTCTTCAAATTTACCATCATTGTAATGGTGTTCTGGTAAGATTGGCATCAATCCCAAGATCATAATTAATTCTCTATCATTATCATCATCATTTAATATAAATTTGATACTTTTGTTGGATGTTATGATTACATCGTTAATTCTGGAATAGTAACTTCTGTAATTAGGTCTGCCATTTTCTTTTAATTGAGTAAAACTAAAGAATACATCACTTGCTTTTAAGTCAACACCATCTGAAAATTTAGCATTTTCGTTAATGTGAAACTCAATCCACTTCCTATTTTTTGGATACGTAATCTGTTCAGCTATTAGTCCATATAATGAAAAAGGCTCTGAATAATTCCTGGATAGCAAACTTTCAAAAACAAAATCTTTTATACCATATGCTGACCTACCTTTAACAATAAATGGGTTAGTTGAGTCGAATGTTCCTAGCGAAGCCAATTTAAATTTACCGCCTTTATTTGCATTAAGATCAACATGTGGATATTTTACAGTGACATTTTCAAAATCTGGTTTCCCATGCATGCTAATTGAGTTAGAGGTAATAATCTCTTCTGCGGAAGCAGTGCTATGGAAAAGAAGTATAAAAATTAAGAGATATTTATAGTTTTGAATTTTTTTTATATTTAATGTCATATAAATCTGTTATTGTAGTTAATTATTATATATATAAACAATGCAATGATAAATTCATTTAAGTACATATTACCAATATTCATAATATTATTATCAGCCTCATTTGTTAATGCTGAATCTCATGATGAAAAGCCAAAGTGGGATAAGTTATGTGAAACAACAGAAGAAAATACTATATGTCAAATTAGTTTTGGACAATATATGGATTATGGTGATCAGAAGATTTGGTATTCTCGTGTTGGTGTGGTTGAATTAAATGGCATACAAAAAAAATTATTTATTCATGCTCCACTAGGTGTAAAAATTCAAAGTGGAGTTCTCTATCAGATAGATGATAACCAAACAAATTCTATGCCTTACAATGCATGCTATAACATTCAAGGTTGTCAAGGACTATTAGAAATAGATGATAATACTATTCAGCAGCTAAAAGATGGAAATTCAATTAAATTTAGGTTTGCATCAGTAAATGGACAAGCAATTGATGGTAATGTATCACTAGTTGGTTTCACAAAAGCTTATAATAAGTAGAATTAATTTTTTAAATTGTCTAGCAGCTTATATGTTCCATTAGCATAATCTCCAAAAAAGTTGTATAGCTCATCGTGTGATATCGGCTCATCTGAGTCATCAATCTCAAGATTTTGTTCAGAAACATATGCTATGTACTCTGTTTCACTATTTTCTGCAAGTAAGTGATAAAAAGGTTGATCTTTAGTAGGTCTTATTTTTTGTGGTATTGACATAAGATATTCTTCAGTATTCGCGTATTCAGGGTCTATATCGAATACTACACCACGAAATGGGTAGTATTTATGTTTGACAACTTGACCAATATTAAAAGAGGCTTTTTTACTATTTTTCATTTTCTTTTCCATTTTTCGTGGGTCCATAACCACCATTCAGAAGGCTCTGAAGTTATCCATCTACTATAAATAGTATGTATGTTAGTCATTACATTCAAGATAGTAATATCATTATCCTTATCTTTTGTATAATTTATCTGTTGAAGTTCAAAATTATATTTAGAGTCATTGCCTCTGTTTACTTTTAACATATGTATATTTGCACCTGTTCTAAGTGATAGAACTGCTGGAATTACCATTGATGTAGTTTCGTGACCAAGAAAATCCAGTTTAATACCTTTTAGCCACTTCTGATCACATAACAGTACTATATCAGTACCTTCAAGTAAGAGATTTTCAAGTTCCTTTGAAGATGTTTCAAATTTTTCGTAACAGCCTCCTAAATATATTAGAGATCTTCTTTTGAGAATAAATTTATTTATAAAGGGATTAGAGATATGCCTATAAACAAATGCCACTTTTTTATTTTGAAAATAAAAAGGAACCCCAACCATTTCCCAATTACTAAAGTGTGCTGTAACGTAAATATTACCAATTTTATGTTTTTTGGGTATTGAGGGGATATTAAAGAATTTTTGTCTCTTGAGAATTGACTTCATCATCATCAATTCACCAATATTTTGTCCAAAATGATAATAGATTTTCTTAATAGTTGGTTTAGTATTAGCCTCATTGTAATTCATATATTGAATAAGCTGTTTTTTAATACGGTCTTTTCTTTTTAGGAACATGCCAATCAATGACATTATAAAACCTGAAATTTTAGATGCTGTCACGAATGGGAAAATTGAGATGAACGCATAAAGGAATAAAAAAACTAGATATTCAAAAAATTGTCTTATTTTTTTCATTGTGTATATTTATTTTTTTTTAGTACCATTCCTTCTTGTAGAAGAATATTTCTTATCGTTTTTGATTTTTGTAAGGTTATCATACCAATATTTCTGATAATAAAATTTTTAAAGTTATAATTCATCATACTTTGATAGAGAAGATTAACAGACTTGTATCTCTTGTAAATATCTGACCATCTTAAATGGTTATATTTTGAAGTTATAATCTTAGAGCCTGGATCTATGTTTTTATATGAATTAAGTAAATTATATATCACTTCAATATCTCTTAGCCCAAGATTAAGACCTTGTGCTCCAATTGGTGGAATTACGTGTGCGCTTTCACCAATTAAGATACATCTGTTGGTATATAATTTATTTACCCGTAAAGTTTCAGATGTGAAAATATTATGAGTTCTATTTGTTTCTATTTTTCCCAAATATGAGCCAAGTAATTCATTAAAATAATCGCTTAATATTCGCCCAGTTTTTTTCTTTATGTTTTCCGGGTTATCAATGTATACAATAGCACTCGTATTGTCTGAAGTGGGTACTGAGGTTAATAAACTTCCATTTCTGTGTATTTCGTAGCTTGTATTTTCATGATGTTTTGAATGTTCTATTTCCGTGATTAAAATATTTTCCTGATATTTCAATCTTTCAACACTTATTAGATTTATCGCTCTGACAATCGAATTTCTACCATCCGCTGCTATTACTAAATCATGATGATTTTTCTTTCCTTTATAATCTATTATTACTTCCTGAAGATTATTATTAATTGAATTGATGAATTCATCTATATGAATTATGTTCTTGGATTTTTTGATTTGGCTGATAAGTTTATCAGATAATAAGGTGTCTTTTATATTATAAGCGAAGCAATCCATTTCTACTTCAGAACAGTCAAAGTCCAATATTTTTTCATGGGATCTTAATTGATCAATAATTTTAAACTTTTTGAGTTTTTGAATATTTTTGTCATCCTCGTTAATGTTTATTATTGACTTAAATAGATTGATAGATGTTTTAAGAATTGCAGTTGTCTTATAGGCACTATGTTTTGGAAATTTTCCATATAAAGTTATTTGAATATTGTTCAATTTTGATAAGTACAAAGCACAAGTCATTCCAATTATGCCAGATCCGACTATTGCTACTTTATATTGTTTCATCTAACTTATTTTTTTAAAAAGCTCGTATAAGTCGTTTTGTCCTTCAAAACCAATTCCTGGTCTTTCAGATAGTTTAATGTACCCATCATCAAGCTTATAATCATCATCATATCCAGAAAAAACACCAAAAACATTAGGGTAGGCTTCACACATAGATAACCCAAATCCACAAGCTATATGTAATGACATTTGATTTCCACCATGAGGCATAATTCTATTAACATCCCAGTTTAATTTCTTTAACTCAATTAGTGCATCATTAAAATAACTTATTCCATAACTTTGAGGAATATCTATTTGTAATAAATCTTTGTTAATTCTAAAACCACCATATTTAATTAAATTTATAAAATCATAAATTGAATATAGGTTTTCACCACCTGCTACTGCTCCTTCATAGGTGTTTATAAATTGATTATACTTTGTGAAGTTTGATGGATGTGTTGGTTCCTCAAACCAATTTAACCCAAAACCTTTTAGTTCTTCAGCATACTCCAAATAATTATTTTCACTCAATCCACCATTAGCATCTAGCGCAACTCTATCTGGTGATCCTGCGGTTTCTATTGCTGCAATTACTCTTGAAACATCTTCTTTAATTGGAGCACCTCCAATTTTAATCTTCATTAACCTATAACCATTATCAAAATTTCTCTTAATTTCATCTTTTAAATCTTCTATAGTTTTTCCAACATCATAGTAACCACCACCAACATAACAAAACATACGATCTGTTGAATGATAGGCTGGGAATTTGTTTGCCAATAACTGGTATAAAGGTAAATTTTTGGATTTAGCTAACGCGTCCCATAGTGCAGTCTCTATTGTTCCAATTGGAACAGATCTCTCCATATCACCTCCAGGTTTTTCTCCAACTAACATAACCTGTAAAGCTTTCTTTGTATCGATTTCCCCATTAGTGTCTAATAGCATTTCATCGTTAGCATTCATCAGACGTGGAATAAATCTTTTTCTCATAGGATCACCACATGCGTATCTGCCTGTAGAGTTAAATGCATATCCTGTATGTATTTTATTCCCATCATCAATATCCACTTTTACTATTGAAGTTGTCATTTCTTTAAAGGAAAACATTGAGTTACTGAGAGATAAATTTAATTTTATAGAGTTTTCTTTTATATCTATTATTTTCATTTTTGTTCTTTCTTTGAAAAATATGCAGCTATTGGTACACAGGATAATATTAAAAATATTCTTGTAACATGGCAAGTGGCAATGAAAGTTGCCTCTACGCCAATCGCCATAGACAATAATAACATTTCAGTAAATCCTCCAGGCGCTAACGCTAAATAAAGGGCTCTTGGATCTAAATCAATAATCTCAAAGCTAATAAGTGCCATTATTAAAGCAGTTGTAATCATTAATGTAGAAACAACTAAACCGTGACTCACTATTTCTTTAAATTCTTTGGATGTAATGCCATGAAACCTAACACCTAAGCTCGTACCTAATATTATTTGAGCAAAGGCAACAATAAAAGTAGGTGGTTTAACTGTTATTATCGATGTCATATGGAAAACAGCACTTAAAAGTAGTGCGCCAAATAACGCGCCACCTGGTAATTTAAATTTTAATCCAAGAAATGCACCAACAACAGCACACAGAATTAATATTGACCAATCCACTATGCTTACTTCAAGCAATGGGGGGTTCTTTATAATGATTCTTGAAAAATCAGTATCAAAATAAAATTTAATTATTAGGGCACTTGAAATAACTACTAAAGCTATACGAATAGAGTGCGATAAAATCATTTTTCGTTCATCAGCACCTGCATCAGAGCCAATAAACACTAATTCAGCCAAACCACCTGGAGGTGCTGAAAAAATAGCCGTTACATTGTCCCATTTAGCTATTTTTCTAAAATATAAATAAGCAACTAAAGAAACAACTATTGAATATATAAAAACTAAAGTAATTCCTTTTGGCCACGACGATACTTGCGCAATAATATCTGGAGTAAAAGATGAGCCAATTAATACACCAAGTATGGGAAGTGCTATCCTCCTTAATCGGTTGTCAACATCAAAATAACCGATTGGTATCGATAATATAAGTGATATTGCAAATGAACCCAGCATCCAGGGTAGGGGAAAATTTTCTAGATAGAAAATATATCCACCAATTGCCCCCATACATAGAGAGATAATGTTTTTGGCATAGGTATTTTGCATTATTTAATAATCTTTGATTAAGAAGTGATTTTAAACTAATACAAATCTATATTATATCAACATGTAATTATATTAATGGTGAGATGACATCATTTGTTCGTGAACAGCAACCATACCCCTTGCTGCAAGGTCACTTACCTCAATTGCATGTTTGTGAAGAGCGTCTATAACTTCTTGATCATCAGATGTTTGTATAACAATTAGACCATGATCTGTATATTCAATTTTGGTCTCTATTAAATCCCCTTTATTAAACAGAGGTGTTAGGGTAGGGCTTTGTATAGGAATACCAGGATCTCTCTTTTCTTCAACTCTATTGATCATACCCGATGCATGTCCAACTAAGAAACCAAGAAGTTCTTCATTTTTTGTTTCAGTAATAGTTTTAATTCCATTAGGCAGTATTTCAACGCTTCGTACAATATCGCTGTGGTTATTAAATAATTGACGTAATTCTTCTACTTCAAATTCCTCTGTATCAATTCCATTTAACATAGGCATATTCACTTCATCATGGACCATCATGGAACTTTCATGCATTTTATGTATACCCATATTTTCTGAGAATGAAGTCGATGAAACAAAAAAAGAAAATATAATTAATAATGGATAATATGATTTTTTGTTCATGCTTTTACCTATATCGTAATTATCAGTATTTCTATCAAAGTAAACATTAATAATAAAGCCATAATATAATTAAATATTCTTAATCTAACTGAATTATTTAGAAGATGACTTAATTGTTCTCCTGCATATGTCCATAAGCATTGGCAGGGTATGTTAATTAAAACAAATGCTGCAGTAATTACTAGTACTGTAGAAAATTCATGATTTGGTGCGTAAACAGAGATTGCAGACATTGCCATAATCCATGCCTTTGGATTTACCCATTGGAACAATGCTGCTTGCCTGATTGTGAATGGTTTTGATTTCGTTTCTGTATCATTTTTAAATGAAGATGCAGTTGCTATTTTATAAGATAAATATGTTAAATATATTCCACATGATATCTTTAATATAAGTTTTGATATTGGAAAATAATCAAAAATTTGAGAAAGACCAAATCCAATAGAAAGTAACAAGAAACTAAATCCAATAAATATTCCAAATAGGTGAGGGATAGTTTTTTTAAAACCATAATTTGTACCCGATGCTAATAACATTATATTATTTGGTCCAGGTGTAATAGATGATACAAAAGCAAAGATTATAATCGCAATTAATATTTCAAATGGTATCATAAAACTTACTCCTCAATCTTACTTATTAGATGATTAATAATATTTCTATAAATATCATCCCCATAAACAAGATCTTCAACACCGTAATCTATGTTCGGGTTATCATTTATTTCAATAACAAAAACATCCCCATTTTCTTGCTCTTTTAAATCCACACCATATAGACCATCTCCTATCAGCTTCGATACATCAACTGCTGATAAAAGAACTTTTTCAGGTACTTGATTCAAATAAACCGACTCATGATATCCACTTCTTTTGGATGCTTTTTTTGCATCATGATTATAGATTTGCCAATGACCTTCTGCCATATAATATTTATTAGCAAATATTGGTTTATTGTTAAGAATACCAATTCTCCAATCAAATTTAGACGGCATAAATTCCTGTAGAAGAATAACATCAGATTTCTCAAAGAGTTCTTTTGACTTTTCTATTAATTCAATTGCGTTATCTATTTTGTATACACCAATTGAAAAAGCACCATCTGGAATCTTTAAAACACATGGGTAATCAATGTTATTGACATATGTAGCTATATTTTTTTCATCCAATATAAGTGTTTTGGGTCTTTTGATATTAGTTATTTCTAATATCTCATTCAGGTAGACTTTGTTGCAACATCTAATGATAGAATTTGTATCATCAATTACAGGTATGCCTTCAATCTCTGCTTTTTGAGCAAATCTGAATGTATGGTTGTTGATGTTAGTTGTTTCTCTAATAAATAAAGCATCAAACTCTAATAATGTTGAGAAATCATCTCGAGTTATTAATTCAATCCATACATCCATTTTCTTTCCAATTTCTATGAACTTTTTAAGTGCTACTGTATTTGATGGTGCATTTTTCTCATCAGGGTTATGAAGGATAGCAATCCAATATTTCTCTTGTTTCTTCTTTGTTGGATTCCTCCATGCGCTTCCTGTAAAACGACTTAAATCTTGGTTAAATATAGCTATTTGCTCATCTATCAGTTTATTAAAAGACTCAGCTTCTAATTTAGTAATATGCCACTTATTCCGTTCAACATATTTTATTTCAAAACTAGCAATAGGAAGTCTAAATAAATCAAATATTTTTCGTGCTAGTGGCTCAACTTTTGGATCATTATGGCGTCCAAAAAAACTTACATACCTTCTTATTAGTGGTTCTTCATATTGTATATTAAAAGTCTTATCTAATATTGTGTTAAGTTCTGGAAAGGCTAAAGAGTAATTTCTCTTCCAATTCGTAGAAATTATATTACTTAAATCCGGAAGGGAAATACCACCTCTTGCTTCAGCTAATAGGGATACGTAATATCCTTTAGTTAAATACTCATATGAATTAGATAGATTTATTACCCTAATTTTATTTTTTTTTGTTACGAATTCTTTCCCTTTATTAATGAACTCATGGGCTGTCATTGTAATGTAATGATCATTTTCACTAATTAATTTTGGTTTATCGCAAACAATTATATATTTTAACATTTAATAATTTTCTTTAATTTGATACATCCTAATCCATCGGGGTAGTAATTGTTGGAACGTCCATATTCTTTGTAGCCATAATTTACATATCTTGCATAGAGGTAAGGTCTGTCTGATCTTATTTCTTGCCTTACCTCCGTGAGTCCTTTTATTTGAGATATATATTCAGCGTCTTCTAATAAAAGTTTTCCTATACCCATATTTTGATATTGGGGAATAACCGCAATAGAATATAAACGTGCGAATGTAACATTCTTTCTATAAAAGAGTATATAGGATCCAATTGGTTTCTTATTCAGCTCACAAATACGAATATCTGAATTTGATTTTTTAAAATAATACATATAGTTTTTTTTGTTTAATAAATCATATTCATGTTGAGAAAAGGATAATTCCTCAATATCTAGTAAGCTAGATAGATCATCAATATTGGCAAATCTAATGCACGGTTGCATGAACGTTATGACGTATGGTTATCTTTTATATAGTCTTGTGCTTTTAATTTATGATATTTAATGCCTTTTATTCCAAGATCTATAGGATCCGGGTCAACAATCTCTATATCTGATTCATTTTGGAGGGCAAATCTCAATGCAATATTTGTGATATTTACACTAAAAGATGTACCCATGAAAACAAAATGATTTGCATTAGACATCCAAGTTTCAGCTTCTGTTATTCTATACTGATCTGTGTAGTATTCGTCAAACAATAAAATAAATGGGCGTAAGGATTTTCTTAGTTCTGGTTTTTTTGTCTTATCTGATATTTTAAATACATTTAGTAGATTTTTCTTAATTTCTTCATTGTTTTCGATATCAGTTGTAAGTGCTATAACATCATCCCAGGGTGCATCGACTAGATCACACATATTATTCATGTCTTCAAAATAAAGAGCCTTATCTAATCTTCCATGTATTGAAATGTAGTTTGGATTTCCTGCCTTGCCATCTAAACCATCAACATTTTGAGTGATCAGTTTCTTATCCGATAAAAAATGATGAACGCTATTAGGTGATACATTTCTATATGACGCAAATCTTTTAAAATACCAAAGTAAAAATTCCTCTGGATTGTTTAAATACATACTTCTAGTAGCCATTTCCTGCGGAGTGTAGTTAATACTGCCAATAGTCCAATAGCCATCTTGACCGCGGAATGTAGGAATACCACTATCTGCACTAACACCAGCTCCTGTTATGTAAAGTGTGTTTTTATTCATATTTTATGAAGATGTTTATTAACTCTTGTTTAATTTTAGTTATTTTTAAATAAATGAAAATAATAAAATTTATTAAACGAGCGGAATAAATATTGGCGGAGGGAGAGGGATTTGAACCCCCGAACGAGTTACCCCGTTGCCGGCTTTCGAAACCGGTGCTTTCAACCTCTCAGCCATCCCTCCTAATCTTTTAATAATCTTTTTTGGTGATTACCCAAATAAATCATTTATTGAAACATTTCTTTAATACTTCTGAAAAGTTTCCGAAACAAGACATAATTATTGATTCAATTTATATAATCTTAATTAATATAAGGAGTTATAAATGACTAGTAAATTATTACTAATATTATTAGCTTCGACTTTCATAAGTGGTTCACTTGAAGCCAAGATGATAGGAGAAACTAGTGCACTCATACCTGAGGCAGGGATAACCACAAAAAAAATAAATTCTATATCTTCATTATTTGTTAGAGTTAATCAAATATATATAACTAATATTTTAAATATTTATTCATAAAAGATATTTCTTTTCTTATAAATTATTTTATGCAAATTAACTTTAAAACCTAATAAGATCTTCAATAACTGAAACCCAATGATCACAATACAAGATTTATCTATTTCCTTCGATGGCAAAAAACTATTTAATGACGTAAATGTTCATTTCAATCAAAAAGAAAAAATTGGTCTTATTGGTAGAAATGGTACGGGTAAATCAACTTTTTTGAAATTACTTTTGAAAGAGTTGGAGCCAGATTCTGGTGAAATAAAGATTCCAAGAAATTATAAGATTGGTTACCTTGAACAACATATAAAATTTAGCCATCAAACAATAATTGATGAAGTTGCTAGTGTGTTGCCAGAAGAGCGTATCTATGAAACATGGAAGGGCGAAAAAATCCTTAATGGACTTGGATTCTCAGATGAAGAAATGTTACAAGATCCAAATTTGTTTTCTGGAGGATACCAAGTTAAAGTAAATCTTGCAAAGTTACTACTCCTGGAACCTAATTTATTATTACTTGATGAACCTACAAATTATCTTGATATACATTCCATTAGATGGCTTAAAAAATTTCTAAAAGACTGGAATGAAGAACTCATACTCATAACGCATGATAGAAATTTCATGGATAGTATTATCACTCACACACTTAATATTCATCGTGGTAATTTTAGAAAATTTCCAGGTAATACAAAGAAGATTAAGGAGCAAATCTTGCAAGAAGAAGAAATTTATGAAAAAACACGTATCAATCAGGAGAGAGAAAGAGAAAAAACTCAGGCTTGGATCGACAGGTTTAAGTCAAAAGCTACACTTGCTAGCAGAGCTCAATCAAGAGCAAAAATGTTAGAAAAAATGGAAGTCAAAGAGAAGCTCCAAGCAATTGTAAATCTAGATTTTAATTTCAACTATCTTAACTATAATAGTAAGCAAAACCTCATGAAAGTAACAGATATTAGTTTTGGTTATGATCCAAATAAAATACTAATTAACAATTTATCTTTCAATGTTCAGAAAGGAGATAAAATTTGTATAATTGGTAAAAATGGTAAAGGTAAATCAACTCTTTTAAAATTACTCTCTCAAGAAATCGATGTTCTAAATGGAGAGATTAATATTCATGAAAAAGTCGAAATTGGGTATTTTGGTCAAATGAATATAGATAGATTGAATAATGATAATTCAATCTATGAGGAGATCCAATCTGTTGATCCATCAATACCGGAGACAAAAGTAAGAACAATATGCGCTCATATGATGTTTCCCGGGAAGGCTTCTAATAAAAAAATTGGAATACTCTCAGGGGGTGAAAGAAGTCGTGTTACATTAGGAAGAATATTATTAAATCCT
>Ga0255755_1001796_pt1 | contig 18453 bp, 17 predicted proteins | sample 011ome_18_FD_179955 | JGI IMG/M metagenome (GOLD analysis project Ga0255755, IMG submission 179955) | Coastal salt marsh microbial communities from the Groves Creek Marsh, Skidaway Island, Georgia - 011501BT metaG (version 2) | ecosystem: Environmental > Aquatic > Marine > Intertidal zone > Salt... | reverse complement strand
AGGAATTACCTCTTTTGGTGATTTGTGTAGTGATTTTGGAGCAAATGTTAAATTTTTAATCGGAAAAAAAATAAAGTATAAAAAAATGAATATTGGGAATTTAAAAACAAATATTGCAAATAAAAAGATTAAACAAAGTGTAAATGGAAATACAAATACTGTATTTATAAACCCTCTTAATTCTCTAAAATTTGTTTTAAACAAACTTAAAAAAGATAAAATTAATTTAAATAAAGATTTTTATGTTTTTACAGGATCTACCGTAGGTGTAGTTCCAATCCAAGGAAAAGGTATATACACAGGTAAAATTGATAAATTAGGTTCTGTAAAAGCTACAATTATTTAAGTTTCTAATTTAGCTCTTAATCTCTCATACATTAATCTAGCTTTAACACCTAAGTTTAAAAATGGTTGTGGAGGTAACCAAGTTGGTTTATTTCTAGAATCTATTATTTCTATTTCTATTGAATGTTCACCACTTGCTTTAATTGCAATTTGTTCACCAAATAAAGTTCCTACTCCAATACCTGAACCATTATAACAACCCGCTACAAATATATTTTCATCTATTTTCTCAAATATTTGAGAACTATTTCTAGTTCTTGAAACAATGCCAGACCATGTTGATTGTATTATATTTTCAGGTAATTCAGGAAATCTTCTTTTAATTCCTATTTTCTGAATTTTAGCCCTATTAGTTAGTTCTAATTTAGACATTTTGAAAGGATCATGAACTTCGGCAGTATTACGAATAAGAATTCTTCTATCTTTAGTCATTCTAACTGTAGCACCCATTGGTCTTACAGGTAAAACACCCCACTCTTTAGGCTCACCAATTGCTTTGAATTCTTGATCTGTTAATCTTCTAGTCATACTTGCTGTAAGAGTTATTGGAAAATTATAACTGGTTTTAATTCCTAAGGATTTTAAAAATCCATTTGTTGCAAAAATAATTTTTTTTGTTTTAACAACTCCATTAACAAAACTAGCTAAAATAAAATCTTTCTCTTTTTGCCAATTTATTAAAGTAGAATTTTCAAATAAATTTATATTTTCTGGTAATGTATCCACCATCGCTCTAACAAGTTTAGCAGGATGTAATAAAATTCCACCTTTTGTATGAAGTGCAATACTATAGAATTTTGTTCCTAGTCTTTCTGTTAATTGATCTCTATTTAAAATTTCATGGGTAAAATTTAATCTTTTTAATACATCTGAAAAACTTGATAAAATTTTTATATCTTCTTGATTAGATGATGCAAAAAATTTACCACTTTCATTCCAATCACAATCAACTTGGTATTCTTTAATAAATTTTTTAACTACTTCTATGCCTAAATTATAAATATCGGCTTTTTTTTTGTAATTGTTTAATTCTTTGTTAGATGTAAAACCATCATTTAGAGTTGTATCAACTAAATACCCAGAGTTTCTTCCACTTGCACCCTCTCCTGCTAGTTGAGAATCTACAATTATTATTTTTTTAGTTGGATGAAGAAGTGATAATTTTCTTGCTGCCGATAATCCAGTGTAGCCTGCTCCAACAATTAACCAATCACAATCTTCATTTTTAGTGAGTGTTTTTATATTTGTTCTTGGAACTAGATCGTTAATCCATCCACAGTTATTATCATTAACTACATACATGCAGCTAAATCTACTACTTTTTTAAATTAATAACTATGATGATAAAGAAGGCTGCTTTTTCATATCTTCTTTTTTAATACCAGCTATTCTTACAGGTTTTTTCATAGCATCCCTTCTAAAAGGCTCTCCTAATTCTTGATTTAAAATTACTTCAATAAATGTGGTTATTCCTTTTTTTTGATCTTCACATGATTGTTTAATCGCGTCAGTAGTTTCCTGCATAGTTCTTACTGTTACACCTTTTAAACCACAAGCATCAGCAACTTTTGCATAACTTAATTTTGGATCAAGTTCTGTACCAACAAAATTATTATCAAACCAAAGTGTTGTATTTCTTTTTTCCGCACCCCATTGATAGTTTCTAAAAATAACCATAGTAATTGCAGGCCATTCTTCTCTAGCGCACGAACTCATTTCATTCATGCTAATTCCAAATGCTCCATCGCCAGCAAATCCAATCACTGGTGTATTTGGACAGCCAATTTTTGCTCCCAAAATTGAAGGGAAACCATAACCACAAGGTCCAAATAAACCTGGAGCTAAATATTTTCTGCCTTTTTCAAATGTTGGATAAGCATTTCCAATAGCACAGTTGTTTCCAATATCACTTGAAATAATTACGTCATCAGGCATACCTGCTTGAATTGCTCTCCAAGCCTGTCTTGGTGACATTCGATCTGCATCTCTTTCTCGAGCTTCTTTATTCCAAACTGTACCTTCGTCATCATCTTCATGATCTAAGCTTGATAATTTTTGTAACCAAGCAGATTTTGTTTGATGAATTAAATCTTTTCTTGATTGTCTATCAGTGTCCCCTGCATTAGCAGATAGATTAGATAAAATTTGATTTGCAACTAACTTAGCATCTCCACAAATTCCAACAGTAACTTTTTTTGTTAAACCAATTCTATCAGAGTTGATATCTACTTGAATGATGCTTGCATTTTTTGGCCAATAATCAATTCCGTAACCAGGTAAAGTAGAAAATGGATTTAATCTTGTTCCCAAAGCAAGAACAACATCTGCTTTAGCAATCAATTCCATTGCTGCTTTTGAACCGTTATATCCTAATGGTCCACATGCTAATGGATGACTTCCTGGAAAACTATCGTTATGTTGATAACCAGAACAAACTGGAGCATCTAATTTTTCAGCCAGTTTTTTTGTTTCTTCAATTGCACCACCTATTACTACTCCAGCACCAGATAAAATTACTGGAAATTTTGCATCCGATAAAAGTTTTGCTGCTTTTTTAACTGCTTCAGTACCACCAGCTTGTCTTTCAAGTCTTACAATTGGAGGTAATTCAATATCAATAACTTGACACCAATAATCTCTAGGAACATTAATTTGAGCAGGCGCTGAACCTCTTATAGCTTTTTCAATTACTCTATTTAAAACTTCAGCCATTCTTGATGGATCTCTAACTTCTTCTTGATAACAAACCATGTCTTTAAACAAATTCATTTGTTCTACTTCTTGAAATCCACCTTGACCCATTGTTTTGTTTGCAGCTTGAGGTGTAACTAAAAGTAATGGTGTATGATTCCAATAAGCTGTTTTAATTGGAGTAACCAGACCTGTAATCCCTGGACCATTTTGCGCAATGACCATTGACATTTTACCTGTAGCTCTTGTGTAACCATCTGCTATTAATCCGCCGTTTGTCTCGTGAGCAACATCCCAAAAAGTAATTCCTGCATCTGGAAATATGTCTGATATAGGCATAAATGCTGATCCAATAATTCCAAAAGCATGCTCTATGCCGTGCATTTGTAAAACTTTTACAAAAGCTTCTTCAGTTGTCATTTTTGCCATAATTGATCCAGACCTTTCTATAAAAAATTTTTTTAATATTTATTTGTTAATTTTGCGGATTAATATATAAGATTTTTCAAAATTCAAATAACAAATCGACACTAATTAATTTATGGCTACAGACATTATAATTCATGATGAAAAAGACAACGTTGGAGTCGTTGTAATAGAAAAAATTACTCCTAATCAAAATTGCTCTTGCTGGGTAATGGAAAATGATAAAACTGTTAATATTCAATCAGTAGACGAAATTCCCCTAGGTCACAAAATTGCAATGACAGACCTTAATGAAGGTGACACAATTTTAAAATATGGTCACGATATAGGTAAAGTTGTAAAATCAATTAAAAAAGGTGAACATGTTCATGTTCACAATGTTAAAACAAAGAAGTGGTAATATTATGGAAATTCCAAAAAGTTTTTTAGGTTATAAAAGAGAAAATGGCAGAGCTGGTACTAGAAACCATGTAATAATTCTTCCCGTAGACGATATTTCGAATGCTTGTGCTGAGGCAGTAGCTAACAACATTAAAGGTACAATTGCACTTCCACATTCATACGGAAGACTTCAATTTGGTGCTGACTTAGAATTACATTTTAGAACAATGATTGGAACAGGTTGCAATCCAAATGTAGCAGCAGTGATCGTAATAGGTATTGAGCCTAAATGGACTAAAAGAATAGTTGATGGAATTGCAAAAACTGGAAAACCAGTTGAAGGTTTCCATATCGAAAGAACTGGAGACATCGGCACTATTATGAAAGCTTCTAAAAAAGCACAAGAATTTGTAATGTGGGCATCTGAAAAGCAAAGAGAAGAATGTCCGATAAGTGATTTATGGATATCTGTTAAGTGTGGAGAGTCAGATACGACATCAGGTTTGGCTTCAAACCCAACAGTTGGAAACTTAATGGATAAATTAGAGCCATTAGGAGTTCATTTATGTTTTGGTGAAACTTCTGAGTTAACAGGTGCAGAAACTGTATGTGCTAAAAGAGGTGCAACACCTGAAGCTTCAGAAAAATTCATGAAAACATGGAATTCATACAACGACTTTATTTTAAAAGAAGCAACAGATGATCTTTCAGAAAGTCAACCTACAGCTGGAAATATTGCGGGTGGTTTGACAACTATTGAAGAAAAAGCGTTTGGAAACTTTCAGAAAATTGGAAATTGTAAATTTATAGATGTTTTAGAACCTGCTGAAGAACCAAAAAAAGGTAAAGGTTTATACTTTATGGATACTTCTTCTGCTGCTGCTGAGTGTGTTACACTTCAAGCTGCTGCTGGTTTTAATATACATCTATTCCCAACAGGCCAAGGAAATATTGTTGGAAATCCAATTGAACCTGTAATCAAACTAACTGCTAACCCACTAACAGTTAAAACTATGGGTGAACATATTGATTGTGACGTATCAAAAATTCTATCAAGAGAAATGAATTTATCTGAAGCAGGTGATGAATTAATCAAAACAACTCTTAGAGTTGCAAATGGAAGATTAACTTGTGCTGAAGCACTAGGTCATAAAGAATTTGTGATGACCAAGCTTTATAGAAGTGCTTAATAAAAATTATATATTTAAACAAAAAAACCCGATTTAATCGGGTTTTTTTTTACGAAAAATAAAATTATTTTTTAAAAGAATTTTTTAAATTATCTGCCGCTCTTGCTAGTAGCGTTATATCTGTACCGCAGCCTACAAAATCAAAGCCAATATCTATGCATCTTTGAACAAGATCTTTTCTTCCTATTAAAGTTCCGATAGGTTTACTATAAGATTTAACTTCTTTTACTGTTTTTTCTATTAAACTCCAAAGATCTTTATTATCAAACTCACCCATAATATTCATATCAGCTGATAAATCTGCTGGACCAATAAATACACCGGTAACACCATCAGTATTTACTATAGAAGAACAATTTTGCATTGCTATTTGAGTTTCTAATTGAGGAATTAAACAAATATTTTTTTCAATATTTTCTAAATAATCTGTATTTCTTCCATAATCATTTCCACGATGAATGAATGCAACCCCTCTAGTTCCTTTGGGAGGATACAAACAAGCACTAACAGCTTTTTTTGCTTCAGACTCATTATTAACCATAGGTATAATAAAAGAATTAAATCCGTTATCTAGAAGAGGCTTGATTAACACAGGATCATTCCATGCTGGTCTCACTAATACTTGAGAATTACCTCTAGACTCAATTGCTTGAGCTTGGCTTAAAACTGATCTTACGTCATTAGCAGAATGTTCCATATCTAATAATATCCAATCAAAACCAGCACCACCAATTACATCAGCAGATACTTCACTACATAAACTCGACCAAAGACCTAATTGAAAATTATTATTACAAATATTTTTTTTAAATATATTTTCCATTTTTAGAATTCTATTGTTTTTTGTTTGCTTATAGATAAATTTATATTTTCAAGCAATCTTATATTTTCTATTGCTTCAATATTTTTAACTGGAAAGTTTTTTTTATTAAAAGACTTTACAAATGTTTCTAATTCAGATTTTTCTATATTTATTTTTTTAATATCAATCTTAGACTCTTTTTTATAATTCATTTTTATCGTTAAATTATTTTCATTTCTAATTTCAGCCCATCCTAATGTGCCAAAAACTTGAAATCTCCAAATATCTGCTGTTGCAGTTAGTGTGCTTAGATAACCTGTTGTTCCGTTTTTAAATTCTATGTTCACATCTGTGGTATCATCCATGTTATTTTTTAAAAATTGCTTTTTGCTTCTAGCTCTTACTGATTTTATTGGACCTAATAGACTTATCATCAGATCTGTCATATGAATTCCTTTTCCAGTCATTCCACCAGCTGGACTTTCTTTAGAATTTGATCGCCACCCACTTTTTGCATGTCTAAAACCACTTGGACCAGAAAAATTGGCCTCGATGTGTAAAATTTTACCCAATTTATTTTTGGCTAAAATATTTCTGAGATAATTATAAGTTGGCAAAAAACGTCTATTTTGTCCTACAGCTAAAAGTATTCTTTTCTGTTTACAAAACTTAACTGCTTTAATTGCATCCTTCACTTTTAATGCTAGGGGTTTTTCGACAAAAATAGGTTTTTTATACTTTGAATAATCAATTATTTGTTTTGAATGAATGGAATGAGGAGTACACAAAACTATTCCATCAATTTTATCATCATTAATTGCATCACTCATATTTAAATATGTCTTAAGTTGATATTTTTTAGCAATCTTGTTGATTGATTTAGGATTTCTTGAAACAGCCGATGTAAATTTAGCAATTTTACTATTAATCAATGATTTGACCAATATTTCACCCCATTTTCCCAAACCTTGAATAACCAATCTTTTCATTAAATTTGAATTTCTTTTAAATTAACTATTAATTCTTTTTTAATATTGCCATTGAAATAATCAATTACATTTTGACAACAAGACAAAGACATTTTTTTTACAGCTTCTTTTGTATAAGCTGCAGAATGAGGAGATAAAATTACATTATCTAGATTTAACAACTCATTTGTATTAATGCTTGGAGGTTCTGGATTAAACACATCTAAACAAGCTCCAGCAATTTTTTTTTCTTTCAAAGCTTTAATTAAATCATTTTCGTTTATTAAATCTCCTCTAGAAGTATTAATTATAATCGAAGTATTTTTCATTTTATTAAATTGTTTATTTGAAAACATTGGTGGATCTTTAGGGTCATGTGGACTATGTAGTGATATAAAATCTGCATCAGAAATAAAATCCTCAAAGTTATTTGAAAATTCATATTCACTTTTAAAATCTGATTTATTAATAAATTTATCTGCAACTAAAACTTTCATGCCAAAATTTTTGCATAAATTAGAGAATTTTTTACCAATTCTGCCAAAACCAATTACCAATATTGTTTTATCTTTTAATTCATAAGATTTATATTCATCTCTAACTTTAAAATTTTCTCTTCTTACTTCCTTATCATGATAAATAATTGATTTGGAAAAACTTATCATCATAGCAAAAGCATGTTCTGATACAGCTATTGAGTTCACATCTTCGGTAATAGCGAGTGGAATATTCTTTAAGGATAATTCTTTAACATCTACAGTATTGTATCCTACTCCATGTCTTGAAACTAATTTTAGGTCTTTAGCTATATCAATTAATTCTTTATTAATTGGCGTCATTCTTACAATAATTGCGTTTACATTTTTACATATTTCTAAAATATTTTTTGGCCTATCAGTTTCTAAAATTAGATCAAATTGGTTGTTATTTTTAAGTAATTCTAATCCAGCATTATGAATTTTACCAAGCACTAAAACTTTATTTTTCATATTGATGGACCAAATCTACTTATATTTGTTTCTAAAAATTTATTTTTTTCAGACAAAGTTTTGCTTTTATTGATAATACTATTTATTTTTTTCTCAATCTTTATTGAGCCCTTTTCATAGTCTAGTGAATTAAGTAAAAAACTTAAATCAATATCTATCAAATCTTTAAATTTATTAAAAGATTTTGAGTTTGCTGTAATTTTAATTGTTGGAGAAATTGGATTACCTACTGGGTTACCACCACCTGTAGTAAATAAAATAATCTGACAACCTGCTGCGGATAGTGCGGTTAGATTTTCAACAGCTGCAGCAGGAGCATCTAATAAATTCAAACCCTTTTTTTTAATTTTATTTCCAAAATCTATAATATCTACAATTTCTTTAGATCCTGATTTTGAAATAGCACCTAGTGACTTCTCTTCAATTGTGCTTAGCCCTCCTCTTATATTGTCAGGAGTTGGATTGATACCTGTAAGATTAACATTATTGTTAGCTGCTATTTTTTGATATTTATAAATTACATTTATCAATTTTTTTTTAAGATTTTTTCTTTTAATTCTTTTTATTAAACTTTCTTCTCCACCAAGACATTCTACTGGCTCTGAGAAAATTGCCGATCCCTTATTATTTATCAATTTATCTACAAACATCCCAACACAAGGATTTGCAACTAGACCTGATGTGGTATCTGACCCACCACATTCTAAACCTAATACTAAATCTTTATAGGTAAATTTAACTTTTTTGATTTTTTTTTTTTCAGAATTAATTTTTTTTTCTAAAGATAGTGCCTGTTTGATACAATCTTTTATTCCAAAACTTTTCATAAAAGTAATCTTATAAATATCTTTTTTTCTATTAGATTTATTAACTATCCAGTCAGCACTATCACCATCCATTGAAACGATTATTGTTTTGAATATATTTGGATTATCAGCAAGACCTGCCATGCAGGTTAAAAAGTAGTCATGATCAAAGCCAAGTTGTCCTCTTCCATAAGAAGCAGGTAAATATATAGAGTTCTTAATTTGAGAAGATATTTTTTTTGCTAATGGATTAACATTGTCAGCTGCTGACATTATTAATATGTAATTTCTTATTCCAATCGAGTTGTTTAATCTTTTGTATCCTATCATAACTTATTGTTTAATATATCATTTTCAATTTTGTCGATTTCGAAAAATTTATTTTTTAAGTTTTTCGTTAAATTGATATGTCTATTTTGACCTGGCCAGTTTGATTTAACTTTTGATTGAGTTTTTGCATTATCTACTTGTTTAATTAAATTTTTTATTTTTTTTTGATAATTACCTTTTACAGCAAAAATGAAATGACTGAGGGACTCTCTTTTTTTAAATGATTTATCCTTATGATCAATCTCTTTCAAAATTGGACCATTTGACAATACGCCTGTTAATATCTCTAAACTTAAAGCTAAACCAAAACCTTTATGATTTTGTATTGGCATTAAAAAACTTTTATTTAAATCTTCAATATTTTCAGTAGGATAACCTTGATTATTTATCATTAAATTTTTTCTAATTTTTCCAGTAAAACTTATATCATTATGAATTTTTGCTCTTGATGAGATGCTGGTTGCAGAATCAAATTCAAAAAATTTATTTTTATCAATTTTAGCAGATATTGATAAAGGGTTATTACTTACAACTGGCTCTTTATAACCAATTGGAGCCATCAGAGCTGGTCCATTAGATGTTACAAAAGAAACACAATTTAAATTAGCAATTTTTGAGGAATAATAACCAGCATAACCGAAATGTGTAGAATTTTTTATTAAACATGAAATTGTTTTTTTTTGATTAATTTTTTTTTTTATTTCTTGAATAGCTAACATCATTGCGTAGTGACCAAAAGTATTGTTTGCATCCACTATTAATTTTGAACCTTCCCACTTTTTTTTAATTTTGGGATTTATATTAATACTGTTATTTTGTATTCTTTTTATAATTAAAGGTAATCTTTTTATGCCGTGGGTATGAATATTCTTTAACTGGGCCTCAAAAAAATAATTTTCTAAAACTCTAACTATTCTTTTATTCTTAATAAATGTCTTTAAAACTATTTTTAATTTTCTTTTAAATTCATTAATTTCAATTTTATATTTTTTTTCTTTGGAATAGTTTTTTTTTAAATCAAATTTACTTTGAACTTCACTTGTGTGAACTAAATCACCTTTTGAAATATTTTTTTTTGCTAATCCAATACTTTCATTATACTTTAAAATTCTAGTATTAACCTTTATATCATCTGTAGCTATTTTATGTCCAAATGGGATTAATTTTTTAGATTTAATTATTTCTATTAATTGATCTCTATAAAAAATTTTAATTTTACTATCTTTTTTAGCATCAGAAATTAAAGTTGCTACATTGTCCTGATGGCCTGATTTAATAGCTTTATTCAATTTAAATTTTTTTAACTTTATTACTATCTGCTAGAGCAAATGCTTTAGTACCCACATCTACAACACCTGAATATCTTGAAAAAAACAGATAACCATCAACTGGTGATATCAGGTCTTCTATCATATTAAGTGTATACATATCAAAAATGTATCCTAGTCTATCACCCTTTTTAATCAATTTACCTAAATCTGCATGTGACTCGAAATTAGATACTAAAAAACCTGATTTATTAGGATTCACTTCTATTCTTGCTTTTGTGTTAAATGTTATTTGCTCTAAATTATTTTCAACTTTACCTTCTAACATTTGAAGAGATTTCATAATATTTTTAATACCTTTTAAAGCATTATTTAAATAATAATCTCTATCAATTTTACTTAAATAAACACCGCCGGTTTCTGCATTAAAAGCAATTTTATTTTGAGAATTAGCATAATTAACAGCAGTACCTTTTAGGTTATTTTCATGAATAAAAAAAGTTCCAAAATTTTTAGCTACATTTAATGATTTGAATTTAATTTCTTCATTTGCATCTGAATTAAAATCTACTCTATCTTGCAATCTCCCTCCAGAGCCACCACAATGATAATCAATTAATACATCAACTTTATCAATAATATTTTCTTTGATCGAATATGCCATTCTCTGTGTAATATTACCTTTTGGAGATCCTGGAAAAACTTCATGTAGATCAGTTTTTCCATGCTGCTCAGGGGTTTGTCTATTAAAATTCATCATGGCTAGTGAATTAGCTACAGAGGTCGCAACTATTGAACCTTCAAACTTTAATGTATTTAGCTCTTCAAAAAAATTTTTTAAAAAAAAGGCAGGAAAAGTTTCATCCCCATGAACAGTACAAATTATTCCTAGCTTAATATTTTTATCTGAACCAACATATTCATGAACAGGAAGAACTATTTGACTGTTTAATGTATCAGCTATTTTTATTTCTTTATAATTTTTCATAATTTGTTATAAAAGAAAATCAACTTATTATAAATTATTTTCAAATGCTAGTTATTAAAAATTGTAGAATATTCGACTCTGTTAATAGAAAAATATTAAATAATAAAACTATTTTAATAAAAGATAATACAATTCATAAAATTCAAGATAGCAAAAATTTAAAAATAGCTAAAGCTGATAATGTAATTGATGCAAAAGGAAAAACTATTATTCCTGGTATGATTGATTGTCACTTACATACTGCAATGTTTAATTGCATGACTTTTCACAATTTTAGAGTAGCACAATGGGAGATAAGACCTGAGCTGCAGCAAATGTATTCCTTGTTCCATGCTCAAATGTGTCTAGACATGGGATTTACTACACTAAGAGATTTAGGTTTAGCAACATCAAGAGGTCTTCTAACTGCTGAATTATGTGCAGTAAGAGACTCGATTGATTTAGGATTATTTCCTGGTCCAAGAATGTTAGTTGCTGGATGGTCTCATATTACTGGATCACATCTAGATTTAATTATGCCAAGAGCTGCAATAAGACAAAAAGATCAATGTGCTGATGGGCCTTATGAGTTGAGAAAACAAACCAGAGACAATCTGCGAATTGGAGTAGATGTTGTTAAAACTTGTGCCTCTGGTGGTGGAGGAACTGATAAAGAAGAACCAGACATTATAAACATGACTCAAGAGGAAATTGATGCAATTGTAGATGAAGCACATAATTTTCATAAAATTGCTGCAGTTCATTGCTTCACACCAAATGCTCAAAAAATGTCAATTAAAGCTGGAGCAGATACTATTGAACATATGGTGTTCACTGATGATGAAGCATTGAATATGATAGTTGACTCTGGAGTTTACGTTACACCTACTCTATCTCACAGAACAGATCATGCTATAAATATTAGAAGAAAAATTGGTACACCAGAATTTACATTAAAAAAAATGAAAAAAATTCAACCTTATACCTTTGAAACTTTTCAAAGAATGAAGGATAAAGGTGTGAACATAGCAATGGGTACAGATTTAGGCTTCGACCCAGAAATGGGTACAAATGCAAATGAACTAGAAATTTATGTCAAATTAGGGATGGACAATGATGAAGCTTTACAGACTACTACCATTAATGCAGCACGGGCATTAAAAATAGATAAATTTGTTGGTAGTGTTGAAGAAGGTAAAGTTGCCGATTTAGTTATGGTAAATGGCAAACCTGACAAAGATGTAAAAGTTTTACAAAAAAAAGAAAATATTCAATTGGTGGTAAAAGAAGGAAAAATTGAAGTTGATAGAAGAGATGGATTCAATAAATCTCCTTTATCCGTAAAACCAGGTGAATGGAAAATAGCAGATTATTTATAAGCGCTTTGTCTTGAAAAAAGGTTTTTAAAAGACGCAAAATCTTTTACGTTAATTAGTTTATCTGAAGAGCTTTTTTTAACTTTTATATTTAAACAATCTAAAGTTTTTTTTATTTCTTTAATATCAATGTCATTCTGACACACAAAAAATAACTTATTAGTTTTATTTTTATAAGGCCATTTTTTTAAATATCTTATTGGATGAAATACTTGTCTAACAGATTCTAAAATTGCAGGTTTGCCATTAATATTCAAAATAGATTTACTCCTTAATATTCTATCACTTTTAAAAATTGAAATTAGATCCATCCACATTACTACACCTTCATATGTGCATTCTAATGGAATTTCTAATTTAATAGTTTTTATTTTTTTTGATATAAGTTTTTCTTTATGTTGTGAAGTTTTGTTTTTATTGATGATTATTTTATCAATTTTGTTTTTTGTTAAGAAATTAATTGGTTTATATTCATTTGAATAAAATATTTTATTTTCAAAATTTAATTCTTTTAATTTTTTTTCTAAAACTTCAATATATTCATTGGTCACAAGATCTTTTTTTGAAATAATTAAATCGTTAGCTAGATAAACTCCTTGTTCAGCTTCTTTCCAATTATTAAGATTTTCTAGTGCTTTAATCGGATCTATAATAGTTATAATTTTTCTTAATTCGAAGTTTTTTATTATACTGAAATCATTTATTAAAAGTTGTGTCACAATTTCTGGAGATGAAATTCCACTAGTTTCAAGTATTACTTGTTTAACATTTTTTTCTTTAGCAATTCTCTCAAATGTAAGGCCTATTTTAGATTTTTTTACACAACATATACAACCTGAATTTATATCAAAAATTTTATCTCTATTTTTTTCAAAGATAATATTATTAAAATCATTATCCCCTTGTTCATTTATAATTAAAGCTGTATTTTTTAATTTTTTACTTTCTAAAAGTTTATTTATTAATGTGCTTTTACCACTACCAAAAAAACCAAAAAATAAATATATGGGAATTCTTTTAAGAGATATTTTTTTCATAATTTACTTTTTGAGTGATTTCTAAGTATATAGCGCTCAAAATAGAAACAATAGTTAATACAAATAAAATCAATGAAATATTATTGTTTAAAATATAAATTAATACACTGTCTTTTGCTAAAATTTGTGATTGTCTAAAACCAGTTTCTGCAATCGGTCCTAATATTAAACCTAAAATTAATGGTGCTGGTGGATAATTCAATTTTTTCATTAAATATCCCACTAAACCAAAAATAACCATTGTATAGACATCTTGTACATTATTACCAATAGCATAAGAACCAACTACTGATAGGACAATAATAGAAGGTGCTAAAAAATAATTCGGTATCTTTGCAATTTTACCAAAATATTTAGCAACAAAAAGACCAACCATACCCATAAATAAATTTGCAAAAATAAAACCCCATATAACTGAATAAGTAATATTACCATTCGTGGTAAAAAGTTCTCTACCAGGTAATAAACCGTGTATTAATAAAGCTCCCAAAAGAATCGCTGCTGTAGTACTGCCTGGTATACCTAAAGTTAATAAAGGGATTAGAGCTGAACCTGTCACTGCATTGTTCGCACATTCTGATGCAGCTATACCTTTTAGACTTCCTTTTCCAAATTCAGACTTATTTTTACTAAATCTTTTTGCTTCATTGTAACTTACCCAGGAAGCTATATCACCACCAGCACCAGGCAAAATTCCAACTAAAACACCAATTAAAGATGATACACAACAATTTAAAAAAACTTTTTGCGTTTCTATTAATTTAGGCAAAAAATGCCAAGCGTCAGTTTTTATTTTTTTTAATTGAATTGTTTTATTTGGATCTTCGGACAAAATTAAAGCTTGTGAAAAAGAAAACAAGCCAATTACGGCAGGTACAAAATTAATTCCGGATAACAAACCTGAAAAACCAAAAGTAAATCTTGGATAACCAGAATCTAAATCAGATCCAATTGTACTCAAAAAAAGACCAATAGAGCCTGCCAACAGTCCTTTTACAAAATTGCCTGTTGATAAAGTGCCAATTATTGTTAGCCCAAATATTGCTAACATAAAATATTGTGCAGGACCAAATTTTAATGAAATTAATGATAGAGGTGGTGCAATAAACAATAAAGCAAATCCACTAATTAAACCTCCAAAAACTGAAGCAAACGTTGAAACTCTTATTGCGGTATTAAATTGACCCTTTTGAGTAAGCACGTAGCCATCTAAAGCAGTAGCAGCTGATGCAGATGTGCCAGGGGCATTAATCAAAATAGCTGGAAAAGAACCACCATAAATCGCTGATGTATAAACACTAACTAATAACAATAATGCTGAGGTTGGCTCAAGACCGTAAGTTACAGGTAATAAAAGTGCGACACCTAAATTAGCAGTTAATCCAGGAAGCATTCCAATAAGAATTCCTATGAAAACACCAGCTACAACGGCTAAAACATTTTGAAAGCTAAATAAATTTGATAAAATTTCTAAACTTTCCATTAATTATCCTAAAAATTCTCTATTAATCAATGATACTTTTAATCCAAACTCAAAAATTAAATATATAGAAATAAACAATATTAAACTTCCAATAATATAAAATTTTTTATTTTTAATATTAAATAAATAAATAAAAATTAAAAAAAATAATCCAAAGGATCCAAAAAAATTTAGGAATTTCATTAAATAAATAAATAAAAAAGATAAAATAAAAATGATTAATGGAAAAAGCCTTATATCAAACTTGCTCTGATGAATATTTTTAAATCTATAAATAGAAATAACAATTTGTCCAATAGACAATATAAATATTAAAAGAAGTATTGTAATTGGAAAGTTTTTTGAAGTACCAGGATAATCTTTTGCAAAAAAAAATAATATAGTGCTTAATAATATAAGCAGTAAACTTACAAAAATATTTGATTTTATTCGATTCATTTAGAATTAATTTCTAGCCTTAGCGTAAATTACCAAGGCTAGAAATTTTTAGTATGAGTTTACCAACCCATCAATTTCTTGATGTCTTGTTCAGTATTTTTTAGAAGAGTTTTATACTCATTACCTTGAACTATTTCAGGAGCCAAACTAGAGCTTAATAAAGCCTCAGCATGAGCACTTGAATTTAATGTTTTTTCTAATGCAGCCAATAAACTTTTTTGAACATCAGCAGGCAATCCAGCAGGAGCAGCTATACCTCTTGATACTGCCCAGACTTGATCGTACCCTTGTTGTTTGAAAGTTTTGCCACCTGGTAAGAATTTATTTTCTTTTTCAGACATTACCCCAAGTAATCTAAATTCTCCACTTTTTACTTGAGCTGCAACTTCACTTACGTTAGCACCAAGTACATCGACAAATCCACCTAAGACTTGAGTCTTGGAGTCAGCTGTACTTTTATTCATCACAACTTTAAACTCAGCACCTGTCATATCTTGCATTCTTAAAATTGCTAAATGATCGTCATTACCATTTCCGTGAGCTGTAATACTAATTGTGCCTGGATTTTTTTTTGCAGCATCTATTACATCTTTTACAGATTGATAAGGACTATCTTTTCTAACAGCCCACACACAATAATCAGTTACATGATTCATAAGTAATGTAAATGAATCAAGATTTTCAGATCTACCAACTGATTTATCTAGATAACCTTTATACATATTTGGAACATTTATGTAACCTATCGTGTAACCATCTGGATTAGAGGCTGCGATTGTTCCCCAACCATTCCAGCCACCGCCACCTGTTACATTTTTAACAGTCACAGGATGACCTATCGTATTCTCTAAATCTTTAGCAAGCAATCTTGCTGTTACATCAGTTCCACCACCTGCACCATATGCAACTATCAAAGTTAATCCTTTATCAGGAAAAGCATATGAATTAGATGAAATCATTAAAGGTAGAATTAAAATACCAATAAATAATTTTAATTTTCTAATTATATTCATTTTCACTCCATTTAATTGTTTATTAAATAATTCTATTATAAGATGTTTATTCATACAATATATAATATGAAAACTGTTATTATTACTGGAGCAAACAGAGGAATTGGTCTAGCTGCTGCCAACTTAATTAAAAAAAAATACAATATAATTGGAGTGGCAAGAAAAAAAATAAAAAAATTTCCAGGTAAATTTATTGAATGTGATTTATCAAATTCTTTAGAAGTAGAAAATTTAATTAGAAATATAAAAAAAACAAACCAAATATACGGATTAATAAATAACGCTGGTGCATCATTTGGAGAGTCTACAACAGAGCTTAGTTTAGAGACTTTTGATAAATCTTATAATTTAAACTTAAGAGCAGCAGTTCAGTTATCAAAAGGTTTTTTAGATCAAATGATAAAAAATAAGATTGGAAGAATTATAAATATTTCAAGTAGAGCTGCACTTGGAAGAGAAAATAGAACTAGTTATTCAGCAGCAAAAGCTGGATTATATGGGTTTACAAGAACATGGGCTTTAGAGCTAGCTAAAAAAAACATAACTATTAACATAGTTTCTCCAGGACCCATTCAGACTGAATTACAAAGAAAAAATAACAATCAAAGTATGAAATATAAGAAAAAATTTCTTGCACAAAATCCAATGGGAAGATTTGGCAAACCTGAAGAAGTAGCCTTTGCTATCGATTTTTTTCTTTCAGAAAAATCCTCATTTATTACTGGACAAACTTTATATGTTTGTGGAGGAATGAGTGTAGGTCACTCACCAATTTAAATTAAGCTGCTTTATTGAAATGTTTTTTTCTTAAGTCTGAAAAAAATCTTCTAATAAAGGCTGCTGCAATTCCTAAACCAACAGCAAAAAAGATTGAAAATAAACTGTAAACTAAAGGCATTTCTTTTGAAAATTTTTGAACCAACATTGATAAAGAGTTTAGTTCGTGATGTTCTGTTTTTATAATTTCATTTTCGATATGTTCAGTAAAGAAAGTATCATAAGCAATTGCAATACCTACTGCTAAAAGTAAAAGAGCCAATAAAGCTTTTAAACCAGAACTATTAATTTTTTCACCAAGCTTTTGACCAGTTTGTACTCCAATAATCGAACCTACAACAAGCATTAGTACTAAAACTAAATCTATTGAACCGTAATTAAATGCATGAAGAAAAGTAACAATTACACTTACAAATATTGTTACAAAAAGAGATGTGCCTGGAACTAATTTTGTAGGCATTTTTATAATATAAATCATTGCCGGTACTAATATAAATGCTCCGCCAATACCCATTATAGCTGCTATAAAACCAACCAATAAACCAATGATTATGGGTGTAAAAGCACTTTCATATAATTTTGATTTTGGAAATCTCATTCTAAAAGGAAGACCGTGTATCCAATAATGAACGTGTAGTTTTTTCTTAATTAAAATATTTTTCTTTGATTTGTCTATTTCACCTAAACTTTCAACCATCATTAAAGATCCGATGATTGCAAGTATATACATGTAAGCTAAAGAGATAACCGTATCTATTTTTCCAATACCTTTAAAATATGAAAAAGTATAAATTCCTAACACAGTACCTATAGAGCCACCGACTACAATCATGAAGCCCATTTTATAATCAAGAGTATTCTTTAAATAATGAGTAGTAGAGCCAGAAACAGAAGTTGCTAATATATTATTAGCTTCATTGGCTACAGCATATGCAGGTGGCACACCTAAAAATATTAAAAATGGGGTCATTAAAAAACCTCCACCAACTCCGAATAAACCAGAAAGAATACCTACAACTCCACTTAATATTAAGATTTCTAAAGAATTAACATCAACTTGAGCTATTGGTAAGAAAACTTCCATTAAAAAAAATAGTTAATAGTTTTATTTAGTATTAATGGAAAGTTATAAAAGTACCAACTAAAATAACACTCCAATAAGCAGC
>Ga0255755_1001788_pt1 | contig 18480 bp, 10 predicted proteins | sample 011ome_18_FD_179955 | JGI IMG/M metagenome (GOLD analysis project Ga0255755, IMG submission 179955) | Coastal salt marsh microbial communities from the Groves Creek Marsh, Skidaway Island, Georgia - 011501BT metaG (version 2) | ecosystem: Environmental > Aquatic > Marine > Intertidal zone > Salt... | reverse complement strand
GGTCAGAAATCGCTCGAGATCTGATGTTGTTTTTTCAGAAGAAGTTAAAGAGAAGAAGACGTCGTCAGCGTGCGTTTGCGCGAAAGAAGAAGCGCGAAAGAGAACGAAACAGAGAGAGGGATGATCTTTCTTCGCATCATCGAAAGAGAAGGAAAGAGAGATGACTCTCTCAGTGCTATTATTATGAATCTCCGCGTTGTCCGCTTTTTATTATCCCCTTGAAAAAAGAACACGGAAAGCGCTCTTCACGCGCGGAGAGGGCGGCGGCTTTACCACTTGAAGTAAAACGAGGCGACGACGACGACGCAATAAAACGCGAAAACTCGAGCAGGAGGAAAAGGAGGAGAGAAGACCGAGAATGGTCGTCGTTTACGTCGTAAACCCACGACAAATCATCATCTCTCGATGATGGAGCCGTCAAAAACCTACGAAAATCCTTCCAATTATTGTCTCTCGCGTACCTGATGATGCTTCTTTGTCGACGATGATGCCGCGCCGCGTTGATATTCTTCTTCGTATTGTTATTATGTGATCTAGTGGTGTTTTTTCGTGCTATTAAAGATGATGTCGACGCGCTCGTCGGGGTCCTCTGACTTTCTCGCGCGTTCATGCCGTGTAACGCCACCGCGTGCGTAGAGAGGACGTTCATTTGAGTTTTGTGTGTGCTTCTTTTTTATGCAGAAAAAAAGCCGAAAAGAGCGCACTCTCGAAGGAACTTTTTGACGCTCGATCGTCCCCTCTTAAGCGCAAGGGAGTGAAAAAGTGTTCGTTTTTGGGTTTTTTTAGTAGAGAGCCGTTTGAAAGAGAATGGCCCCAGAGCCACACAAAATTAAAATTGAAAAAATCTCACAAGAAAAAGCACTTGAAAAACTCTGCATAAAAAGCAAAGCATATCTTCTCGTCATTTATATTCTGCGAGACTCTCGCGCACATATACACAGAGAGAGATATTTAATCACGTCTCGCATCTGAGAGCAATACACATAACACGCAGTCGCAGAGCACTCGCGGAACGATAACTCGAGATATAATACGTAAGTCTCGCGCGCGCGTTTGCGGAAAGAGCAGAATATAAATTTTATTCGATGACGATGATGATGAGGACCGTTACCTGCGTCAATAATCATCTTCCCCCGAATTTGTTCTCTTCCTCTTCCTCTTCCTCCTCTCGAAAAGGAGCGAGAAAGAACGAGAACTGTGGAAGAACAAAAGTCACGAAGACGACTCCGACGAGAGCGTCCTCGTCTTCCCTGAGAGGTACTGATGTCTCCTTCTTTGAATAGATCTGCTTTTTGAAACGCGCGAGAGAGAGAAAGAACGCGTCTTGGTTTTATGCGCCCAAGCGACGTTTCGTTTAAAAATTTTGTCTGTTTGTTTGAAAAAAAACTCAAAAAAATATTCCTCTCATCATCTCTCTCTTGTTGTTTGAATAAACTAAAAATTTTAACAGACGAAACGACGAATAATACCATCGGCAAAATGTCCGAAAACGTCCACTTGAACTCGCAGTTTACGAATTCGTCGGGAATATCGAACAAAAACGACGGCGATGTGGTCATACAGGATGATTTAACGGAAATGTTATCCATCGTCCCGGAGGACGTGCGCGAGAAGATTTCGAAACACGCGCACAGGTCGAAACTTTTAGAGATTGTTTTGGATTTAGGACGGCAACCGGAGGCGAGGTTTAGCGGGATGGAAGATGTGAAGAAACAAAGTGAGACTTTGAGAGACGATGTGGTGACGCAGGAAGAGTTGGATCACGCGGAACGAGTGGTTGGAGAGTTTGGTGGGGACAACCGCGCGGGCGTGACCGGGACGTTGCATAGGATTTCGTGCATACGGAATCGAAGCGGGAAGATTATTGGTTTGACCTGTCGAGTTGGTCGAGCGGTGACTGGGCACGTGGATATGATTGCGGACGTGTTGAACAGAGACAACGGTGAGTCTGTGTTGTTTCTCGGAAAACCAGGGGTTGGGAAAACAACCGTCATTCGCGAGATTGCGAGAGTGTTGTCGGACGATTTGCAAAAACGGGTGGTGATTATCGACACGTCCAACGAGATTGGTGGTGATGGGGACATTCCACACCCAGCTATTGGAAGCGCACGACGGATGCAAGTGCCGAATCCAAGCGAACAACACAAGGTTATGATCGAAGCGGTGGAAAATCACACGCCGGAGATTATTATTGTCGATGAAATCGGCACGGAGATGGAAGCTTTGGCGTGTCGAACGATCGCGGAAAGAGGCGTGCAGTTGATCGGTACCGCCCACGGACGACTTTTGGAAAATTTAATCAAAAACCCAACATTATCGGATCTGGTTGGTGGCGTGACCACTGTGACGTTAGGCGACGACGAGGCGCGATCTCGCGGGTGTCAGAAAACCATCTCGGAAAGAGCGGCGCCGGCGACGTTTCCGATCGTCGTCGAGATGCACGCGAGGAGCATGTGGGTCGAACACGACGTGGAGGTTTCCGTGGACGACATTTTGGTCGGGAACAGACCAGTGGTGAATTTAAGAACTCGGGACGAAGAGAAGCGAGTGCAAGTGTTTCCGTGCGTGTACGATATGGATTTGGTCGCGAACGAAAGCTTGGATGAGCAGGAAAGTAGTAGTAACGGCAACTTTCGCGCGAATCCGCAACCCGGGTTCGCGGTGTCGAAAACGACCAGCGGTCGAGACGTGAGCGAGTTGACGCGAATCGGAGAGTATAATAATAATAACAGTAGAAGCAATAATAACAGGCGAGGCGGCAGCAGCAATAATAGTAGGTACGGCGGCGGTACTTCCATCGACGATCCGTACGCTTGGGCGCAGAGTTTAGGACAAATCCCCGACAAAGACGCGCTCAACGCCTTGCTGTTTGAGAATAATACAATGAATGGAAAGAAACAAAAGAAAATAAAAAAGAATTTGGGTGCAAGATAATAACCAATATATAATACGATCGATGATGAGATACTGTACATAAATATAAATGTTTGTATATATAGCGATTATTTTAGCAAGGAAACAACAGACAAAAAGAAAAACTAAAGAGAGAGTGCGTGTGTGTTTATTAGCGTATATTTATTATTTACGGATTGAGTACTTTTGCGTGTATTTTACCTTTGGTTCAATAAATGTATTACATCTCGCGCGGCGCTTTTGCCATTCTCTCCAAAATACTCTCCCCTGTTCGGGAAAGCGCTCTCGTCAATCCGGTAAAAAGTTAATATAGAAATAAATATGAATCATCCTCTTCTCTTCTCTTCTCTTCTCCTTCGTTTATCCGCGCCCGTACGCTCGTCTGAAATCTTCCCCAGACGGTCCTGGCTGGACACCGACTTGATGCGGTCGTAAAACGACCGTCTTTTTCACGACTTTGTTTGGCGTGCGTTGGTAAACAACCGTGGGCGTCAACGTCGGCACTTCGTCAGTCACGCCGGGTATCAAGTTCTTCGATATGGACTTCCACGTTTTACCGATGAACATGGCCACAGATACTGTCGTCTTTTGCACGTTTCTGGCGGCTCTTTGCAAGTCACGAACATCTCTCGCGCCAGTGGCGTAGGAACCAACCGCTGAAACGATGACAAAAGACGCGCCAATCGTGGAGGCGGCTTTCGCGACTCGCAGAAGCGCCGGGTGAACGTTCAGCGATCTCTTGTTCTTCTTCTTCGTCTTCGTCTTTTCTTTCTCTTGTTCATTCGTCGCGACAATATCGGTAGCTTTTTCGATTGGCTTTTTGATGTAGACCATTTGTCCAGGCGAGATCATCTTAGCAATCATGACGTCGCTCTCCGTCGCGTCTTCCTCTCCCTCGTCCTCTTCCTCGTACGACGACGAAATGCCTCTGTTCGTCTCTCTGCTTTCCACTGGCGTCAAAATTGTCGAACGCTTCTTCGATTCTTGCACTGGAGTTTTGTATGACGAAACGACAGCGGAAGGTCCCGTGGCGTTCATGGAATTTTCGTTCGGCTCGTCGATGGCGATGATCGAACGCCTGACTTTCGGCTTTTGTTTCGGGTTCTCGCGGCTTAACAAGGCGTTCTTCGCGCCGACGGCAACGTTCGTGATCGTCTTTAACGGGTTAAAGAAAGACGAAGGACGCGTCGTCTTGTCTCTCTTCGAACCCATAGCTCCAGCGTTTTCTTTATCTTCCTCCATGTCGCCGCCGTTTGTAGTAAACTTCGGCACGATCCTCGTCGGCGTGACCGTCCCTACGCCGCCGCCTCTTTGCGCTTGCCGCGCCGGCGTCGGATTGGATTGCTCCGACGCTCTCGCATTCGCCCCCATCCCGCGTCTCTTATTCTCCGCGCTCACCCAATTCGCTCTGCCATTCGCGTGTGCCACTCTCTCGCTTTCCAATCTCTGTCTCTCTCTCTCCGCCGCGCGGCTCGCGCCTTCTCGTACTCTTCGTAAACTCTCCTCCTCCGCTCTCAATATCTCCGCCTCTCTGGCCAATATCGTCGCTCGATCTCCGCTCGCCAGCATATCTAAAGAAAACTCCGGCGAGTCTTTATCCAACTGTCTTCTCAATTCCTCCGCCGCGTCGCGTTTCATTCGATTTTCTTTCTCCATTAAATCCCGTTCCAATCGAGACGCCGAGTCTTCGAACGTTCCGTACGCTTCTCGAACAAAGGTGCGTGCTTTTTTGGTATAATTCTCGTTGGTATTCGTCGGGCTTCGTTCTGCCGCTTCCAGCATTTGGTTCATTTCTTGGAGCACGTCCAGAGGTTCGTCCGGGTCGTAGTTATTATTGTATCCTTTTCCTCTTCCTCTTCCTCTCCCGGCTTGCGGAGACGGGGAAGAAAAACTCTCAGCGACATTCTTCTTAGCCGTTGGGGAAGACGACAAAGAAGAAAAAGAAGATTTCGATTTCCGATTCGGACTGACGTATTCTTCATCGAACCCGGATAAAATGGTCGAAAATGCCGCGAACTCGTTCGCGGAGTTATCCAATAGTGTCGTCGTCGTCATTCTCCTCAAACTCTAATTCGAATTTTAGGAGATGTTATAAATATGTGTGTGTTTGAAAGCACGTTCGTGCCGTAAAGTCAAACGCTTTCGTCTCTGCTCTTTTGTGTTGTTGTAACGGACCAAAAAGCTGTCGATGCCATTTTTAAATTTACATATTTTGTATACCCTAAATACACCCTAAACATTTCTGGTGTCTGTTTTTCTTTGGTTTCTTTCTTGAGAGATTTTTACTCTCGAGAGAGAAAGAGCGGCAGACACACACACACAAAAGTAGTAAACGCTTCTTCGCTTTGCGCGTGTACGCGTGAATAATAATTAGAGATGGCAGAAAAAGAAAAGAATATTTTTGACAACGTGGCGTTACTCTCCGCCCTTTTGGCGTTACTCGTCGCGCAATTGTTAAAACCTTTAACGCATTACGTCGGGACGAAGAAATGGAAACCTTCGTTAGCGATCGGGTCCGGGGGATTTCCATCCTCGCACGCCTCTTTCGTCGTCGCGTTAGCGACTGGCGCAGGGGTGGAGAGAGGCACCGCGGATACGTCGTTCGCGGTGGCGGCGGTGTTAGCGATTGTGGTGATGTATGATGCGATGGGGGTGCGACGGCAGGCTGGGTACCACGCGTCCGCGATTAATAGTTTGATTTCAGGCGCGTACGGGAGCAACAGTCAGAATAGGAATAGCAGTAGCGGGAATATCGACGCGACGCTCGAGTTGGAGGACGAGGAAACGCCGACGCCGAAATCGCCGTTATTTAGCGCGGACGGGTTCGATCAGTTCATAAAGAATATACAGAATCAACCTTTGAGAGAGCACATCGGGCACACGCCGGTGCAAGTGTGCTTCGGCGGGTTGACGGGGTTAGTCATCGGTTTAGTCGTCGGCTTGAACGCGCAAATCGAACATCGAGGGTTGTTTCATTCGTAAATTCATTTCTTATTGTTGTTGTACATCTATTATAAAACTGCTATAAATACTAATTTTGAACTGCTACTACCAAAAACGTATACGTACTACTCTTTGTTGTTGTTGTATCATCATAGCTTTTGGAGGATTATGATGATGGTCATCAAGACGCACATGAACATGAGAAAGTATATGCAAATGATGAGCCCGCCGGCGCGTTGAGTGTGCTCGGCTTTGACCAACTCTTTCCTGCCTTCGTCTACTTGCATGGCAGTGGTGGCGCAGTTGTATTCGATGGAATCTAAAATCGTTCCTTGGTCGATGATGAGTTTGGACATGTCTTGCATGACCATCGCTAAATCGGTCACGGACTGTAAAATTTTCTTCACCTCCGTGTCTCTCTCTTCCGCTTCCAAGGACATGACGTCTTGATTCGCAAAACCTTGTCGTTGTTGCATTTGAGAACTCGTCGTACCACCTCCGTCGCTTTGCTCTAAAAAGCCACTGTGACTTCTCGCCACTCTGTTCCGAAACACGTCCTCCAAGGCGTCCACGCCTTCCGCGCCCGGTCCTCGGTCTTGCCTATTCTTCAACTCGTTCAAATACTCTTTCTGTCTCTGTCTAAACGCCTGCGACAGACGACTCAACTCCATCGCCAGCTTCCTCGTCGCGTTCTTTCTCATTTTCGTTCCTATATCGTCGAACTCGTTCGCTGTATTCGTAACCTCCGCGTCGCTCCCTAACCTCTTCAACTGCGCCTCGCACCGTTTGAACAACCTCCCGCACTCGCCCGTTAACTGCTCCACGATTTTCTCGTCGTTCACATCGTCCACATCAAAAGTTGGCAACAAAGCTTTCTGTTGCGCTTTCTGTAACTGTTGAATTTTCGCTTTCGCTTTCCCCACGTCTCTTTGAATGTGTTCGCAAACGTCCACCCACGCCGGCGGTAAAAAAGACGACGACGACTGAAGCTCATCACCACTTTCCCCTAATCCTCTTTTCCCTCCATCATAAGTTGAAGAAGAAGAATCAATCGCGGCTTCGAGCAATCTCGACGTCCCTTTCGTGGCCTCACCGTCATCGTTCAGGTTGTTGTCGTTCCCAGAGTTCCTCCTCTTCCCGCTGGGAAAGGAGGAGGACACGTATTCCTCCCGGTAACTCTCGTATCGTTTCGTTTGGTTTCGAAACGTGCCTTGGAATCCCACCGGGGCGAGATTTTCTTCATGATTTTCCTCAAAATCGTGGTCGTTCTTCATCATCATCATATCGAGATCGAGAATTTTCGCGAAAAGCGATTCTTCGCCAAAGCAAGCGCTCCGACAAAGTGTCCTCGGAATGATTTCCGCGCGCGCGACGGTATCAATTTATATGTGTGTGTTTAGAGCGATGTGATGTGTGTGGTCTGTCCTTTTCCCGAAGAAAGGAAAGTGTGCTCTTACTTTATTTAGGGTTTTTTTGAAAACCCTAAACAATTCGCGTTTTCGTGTGCCTCCTTCGTTTTCGAACAAAACTTTTCAAAAAAAAAAGAGTTGCCGTTTGACTCGTTCTTCCAACCGATAAAAATGGCAAAGAAGAAGACGACGAAAGGAGGTGCAGGTTTTGGTGGCACTCAAAACGACGACGACGACGAGAGCGGCGCGATGAAAGAGACGACCATGAACGACGAGAATTTTTCCTTCGACGTGGGCACTCCGGTGTGGGTGAAAGATGCGAACCACGCGTGGGTCGCCGCGTCGATTTCGAAAGTTGGTGCCGGTGACCTTTCCTCCGGTGAAGGCACATCGTCTTTGTTTTTTGAGTGCACGTTCGCGGAGGACGAAGACGACGGACGCGAGGAGAAGAAGAAGAACAACAGTAACGGAGGAAACGGTGGTGGTGGTAAAGGTGGTGACCTGTCGTTGGCGAGCGCGCAACCGACGACGATCGTTATCGCCAAAGAAAACGCGAAAGAAGATCTCGCCTTGCGAGAACGGAACACGGAAGAGGACATGGTGAAACTCTCCTATCTTCACGAGGCGGGCGTTTTGCACAACTTACGAAGACGGTACGCGAGAGATGAGATATACACGTACACCGGGCAGATTTTGATCGCGGTGAACCCGTTTCAAAAAATCCCACACTTATACGATCAAGCCATGATGGAAATGTACGGCGGCGCGGAGCAAGGCGAGTTGAGTCCGCACGTGTACGCCGTCGCCGAGGCGGCGTATAAACAGATGTTGAGCGAGGGGGGGTCTCAATCTATTTTAGTTTCCGGAGAGTCCGGGGCAGGGAAGACTGAAACCGCGAAACACATCATGCAGTACTTGGCGCACTCGGCGAAGCACGAAGACGGGACCAGCGGCGTGGAAAAGCAAGTTTTAGAGACGAATCCGTTGTTAGAGGCGTTCGGTAACGCCAAGACGGTCAGGAACGACAACTCGTCCAGGTTCGGGAAGTTTACGGAAATTTTGTTCGACGAAGAGGATAAGATTAGCGGGGCAGCCATACGGACGTATTTGTTGGAGCGCTCCAGAGTCGTACGCGTATCCGATCCGGAGAGAAACTTTCACGTGTTTTATCAAATCTTAGCCGGGGCGTCGAAAGAGGAAAAAAGTAAGTGGCGTTTGGACGGTAAGACGTTTGAAGATTTTTATTACTTGAATCAATCGAAATGCGTGAAATTGGAACGTATTTCCGACGTGGTCGGGTACGAGGAAACCCAAAACGCCATGGAGGTGGTCGGTATTTCGGAATCGGAAAGAGAGGACGTGTTTGGAGTCGTTTCGGGGGTGTTGCATTTAGGTAATATAGATTTCTCGCCTTCGCCAGAGGACGAAGACGCGTCCGTCGTCGCTTCAAATGCGAAAGGAAGCTTAGAAGACGCCGCGTCGGTTTTGAAAGTGGATAAAGATCGCTTAGAGAAAGCGCTGATTTCGAGACAGATTGTCACCGCGGACGGGGCGATTTTGAAACCTTTGAGCGTCTCGGACGCGAAGCACAATCGCGACTCGTTGGCGAAGATGTTGTATTCGCGTTTGTTCGATTGGCTCGTCGAAAGGATTAACCAAGCGATTGGGAATAAGAAAGAGGACGAAGAAGACGCGGAAGATGGAGAGAATATCACTGGCGACAAAAAAAGTAAAAGACGATTCATTGGCGTGCTCGATATTTACGGCTTTGAGAGCTTCAAAAAGAACTCCTTCGAACAGTTTTGCATCAACTTTGCTAACGAAAAATTGCAGCAACATTTTAACCAAAAAGTGTTTAAAATGGAACAAGAAGAGTACGAAAAAGAAGCCATCGATTGGTCGTATATTGAGTTTGTGGATAACCAGGACATTTTAGACGTCATCGAACGTAAAGTTGGCGGTATTATCAGTCTTTTAGACGAGTCGTGCATCATGACATCGACGACGTCTGAGCAATTTGCGCAAAAGCTCTTCTCCGCGTTGGACGACGAGAAACGATTTTCGAAACCAAAACGGTCGCAAATAGATTTTACGTTGAACCATTACGCCGGCGACGTCACGTACGAGAGCGAAAACTTCATCGAAAAGAACAAAGATTACGCGATTTTGGAACACACGGAAGTTTTATCCACCTCGGAAACGAACATTTTGCGTCTCATTTTCGAGGAGAAGGAGAACGAAATCTTGAACGAAGGGAACAAACCGCCGCCGCCGCGCGCGAAGAAATCCGCCATGAAGTTCACCTCCATCGGGAACTCGTTCAAGCACCAACTCAATGATTTGATGAAAAAATTACACGGAACCGAACCGCATTTTGTTCGATGCGTGAAACCGAACCAAGCTTCCGTGCCGAGCACGTTTGAGAACGCCAACATTTTGCAGCAGTTGCGCTGCGGCGGCGTCTTGGAAGCGGTGCGGATTTCCTGCGCCGGGTATCCGTCGAGGAAGCCGATCGAGTTATTTTTGACTCGATTCGGTTTATTAGCTCCCGACGAAGCCGCAAAGTTCTTTACGCCCGGGAAAGAGCGAGAGGCTTTGGAAGGTATTTTGAACGTTGCCAATTTACAAGAGTGGCAAATCGGCAAGACGAAAGTCTTCTTGCGTTCGGGGCAAATGGCCGTTTTGGATACCTTGCGATCGAAAAAACTCGGGTGGGCCGCGGTTGAGATTCAAAAGCATGTCAAGCGACGCGTCGCGCAAAAGCAGTACAAACGAACGAAATCGGCGGCGGAAACTGTCAACAAATACGCCCGGGGTATGTTTGCTAGAAAAATCGTTCGGGAGATTCGCCAAACGAAGGCGGTGACTGCCATCCAAGCGTTTGTGAGAATGTCCATCTGCAAGAAGCAATTCGCGGAGACGAAAGAGGCGGCTGTAAAGATTCAAACGCTCGCGCGAGCAGTCAAAGCGAGGAAAGAGTTTTTGGAGCTCAAGGAAAGAAACTTGGCTGCAATCAGAGCGCAAAGCGTGTACCGAGGCCAATTGGCGCGCAACCGCGTCAAGGAAATCAAAAAAGAACAAAGAGACGTGGCGAAAATGTTGGAGGCGAAATCAGAGTTAGAAAAGAAATTAGAAGCCGAACGCGCGCGAGCGAAGATGTTGGAATTACAACGCGAAGAAGAAAAAGTGAAACGCGAAGCCGAGGAGGAAGAGAAGAGGAAAAACGCCGAAAAAGAACGCGAGGAACGAGAAGCCAAGGAGAAAATCGAACGAGAAAAACAACAAGAAGAAGCGGCGTTGGCGGCGAAGAAAGCGGAGGAGGAGCTAAAAGAACTTCGAGAAAGAGCCCAGAAAGAGGAGCTTTTGCGGCAAGAAACCGAGCAAACGGTCAAGAAAGAACTCGAAGAAGCGAACAAAACGGCAGACCAGTATGAAAAAGCGTTGCGCGAAGCGTTGGAGGAAAACGAAAAACTTCGAGACCGGTTGGCGGTGGCTGAAGCCGAATTGGATTCTTTCCGAAACGGTTTGAAAACGCCCGGAACGGCTATGATGACTGGTGGTCCAGGAGGTGGGAAATCGAGAGCTCGAATGATGAACGGCACGCCTTTATCTGCGAGTTCTTTGAATACGCCCATGTCCGCCGGCGGCGGCGAAATGGACCAGTCTGTGGATAAAGAGGTTCCCGATTCCACGTCGCCACAAACGATTTCGTTGAAGGAAGACCACGAAGCGTTGAGAGCTCTGTTGGGTCACGAAAGAGCGCACGAAATCTTCGCCACTCCAGACGGGTCCCCGGCTTTGGCAGTCATCGTGTTCAGATGTTTACTGAGATGGAAGGCGTTTTCGTTGGAGAGAACGTCTTTGTTCGAACGCATCCTCGGAGCGTTTGAAAATTCACTCAACAGGAACGCGAAAGATGACAATAAAGCCGTGGCGTTTTGGTTAACGAACGCGTTTGCGTTGTTGCACTTGCTCCATCGAACTTTAAAGAACAGCGGGAACAGAAATAGACGAGGGGGCGTTGGGATTTTAGACCGCATCAACTCCACCATCTCTTCGAGATTAAAGAGCCCGCCGACGATGTTTAACCAACAACCGTCCATCAGCGGCTCTTCGGATAAAGAAAACGCGGACGCGAATAAAACGCGACGAACGAGCGTTGATGGTAATGGACATGGAAACGGAGGAGGAGGAGGAGGAGGAGAGGAATCCGTGACGGCTATATTGGGCGTGAAGCAAATCGAGGCGAAATACCCGGGCTTTCTCTTCCGCCAATCGCTTGGCATGTTTTGCGAGAAGGCATACGGTATCTTGCGCGATAACACGAAATCAATGATCTCTCCGCACTTGGGATCGTGCATTCAAGCGCCGAGACAACGAACGGGCGCCATCGTCGGCGGTAAATCGACTAACGATAAAGACGGGAAGCACATGCAACTCTCTTCGCACTGGATGTCCATCCTCGAGGAGTTGGATACGATTCTCCTCGCGTTTACGGAAAACAACGTTCCGAAAGCGTTGACGTCCAAGTTTTTCACTCAAATATTTTGTTTCATCAACGTCAACATGTTTAACGCTCTGTTGTTACGAAGAGAGTGCTGTTCGTTCTCCAACGGTGAATATATCGCCGCCGGTTTGAGCGAGCTCGAAAACTGGCTCAACAAGAACGCCGCCGTCGTCGGCGAAGCGCCGAAGAAAGAGTTACGGTTTATCAACCAAGCCGTTCAATTACTCGTGATTAACCAAAAACCGAGGAAAACTCTGAACGAAATAACCTTGGAACTGTGTCCGGTGTTATCTATTCAACAGTTATACCGCATTTGTACCATGTATTGGGACGACAAATACGGCACGGAAACGGTCAACCAAGACGTCTTGAAGCAAATGAAAAATTCCATGATGGACCAGCAATCGAATAACCAACACAATTCATTCTTACTGGATGACGATTCGAGCATTCACTTCAACGTGGAGGAGATTGCGGAAAGTTCGTTGGAAATTACTCTCGATTTCCAATCGAAAGACGATTTACCGGAGGAGTTGGCCGAGAATGAAAAGTTTGCGTTCTTATCGACGCGATTGACGGCGGGCGGAGCGTGATATCGGTATATATAAAACGACGATTATTAAATACTGCATAGCCATTTTTTATTTACAACAAAAGGATATATATCAACTTTTTCTCTCAACCAGACTCTTGTATCGTGCGCGCGGGATTTCCGAGTAAGCTCCCGAACCCTTTCCTCCCTCCGCCGCTTTCCCCGGCATCCAATCCACCGCTACCACTCAACGCTAATCCAGAAAACTTCCCACTCCCACCTTCTTTCGTCCCAGCTTCGGCGTCCATGACCTCGCTCAAAGCCAACGCGAACTTGGCGGCGTCGCCGGCTCTCACGCGCATCTCCATAGACGCCTTCTCGCCGCTTTTCGTCGTGTATTGAAAAATCGTCGTTTGCAATTCCGTGTACGCTCGTCCAAAGTGTGTGGAATGGTCTAACCCTTGACTTTCGACGGCGGACGCCACTCGGAGTGGAACTTTCACCACGTTTTCCAAAAAGACAATCGAAGCGTAAATCATCGCCGCGGTGAAAGAAGTGACCACGAGAAGGCCAACTAAAGCCGCAGCTAAAACGTTCCCGGCGTTCTTCCCACACCCTATAAACGCACCGCAGTACGCTCTCTGCGAATCAGGCGTGTTATAGACTAGATTGTAAAAACTTTCCTTGGTGAACAACGCGGTCGCGATGAGCCCCCAGACGCCGCCGAAAAGATGGATCGGCACCGCGTCGACGACGTCATCGATTCGTCTCCTGAGCAACAAACTCGAACTCAAGCTATACACGATCCCGGCGACAATGCCGATCAACACGGCGAGTGCCGGGTGTACCAACGCGCACGATCCGGAAATGGATACCAACCCAGTCAAAATCCCATTATTCATCCTTTGCGGGGAAATTTGCTTTTTGTTTCTCGCCAAATCGAACACGACGACGCTCAACCCGCCAAACGCCGCCGCAATCGTCGTACAAACCGCCGTTCTCGCCACGATATACCTCGAAGCGCCTTCAAATTGATCGCCTCGGACATAAACTCCAACACTTCCGGTGTTAAACCCGTACCACCCGAACCACATTAAAATTGTCCCAAACATTTGAAACACCGGCGATTGCATCGGCAACTCGTTTATCTTCCCTCCAATCCCGAACCGTTCCGATCTCGGCCCGATGTACCAACACGCCACCAAAGCAGCCGTCCCACCAACCACGTGGACGACTAAGCTCCCCGCGAAATCCACAACCCCAACCCCGAACAGTCTGCTCCCCGCATCTACTTTAAACGCAGACATCCACCCTTTCGACGACCACACCCAGTGCGCGACCATCGGATAAATAACCGAAACCGTCAACACCGTCAGCGGGATGTACGCCTTAAAGTTCATCCTCTCCGCGACAGCTCCACTCATAATCGTCGCCGCCGTCGCGGCAAAACTCAACGCAAACGCAAAGTGCGCGTAAAAAAACGCCGCGTCCGCTCGCAAATGGCCTTGCGATATCGACCCGGCGAACGAATTCTCCCCCGAGCTCCTCCTTTTCTCCATGTCTGACAACGCGAATTCCGTGGTTCCAATGAACCCTCCCGACGAGTCGTCTCCGTACGCGAACGCGTACCCCCACAAATAAAAACAGCACGCGGAGATGCACACGTCGAAGGCGTTTTTGAACAAGATGTTTTTCGTGTTCCGGATGGACACCGAGCCGACTTCCAGGAGCATGAACCCGCCTTGCATGATGAACACCAAGGTGGTCGCCCAGAGGAGGAAAAAAACGTTGAGGTCGATTTCAGTCGATTCTAAAGTTAATAAATTACGACTATTAAACAAACGACTGCTCTTTTCTCGACTTAGAATTTGGTTCATCGTTGTCATTTTACGCTCTGAAATGCACGCGAGCGCTCTCCGACGCTCTGTCTCTCCAGTTTCAGGCGAGGTAAGAACTATACTGCAGACGGGAAGAGATTTCCCTAAGGCGCAAGCCGCCAACGCAACCCAGATTTTTCTGTTTAGGGTGTTGATTCTCTAGGGTTTAGGCACGAAGGATGAAGAGAATTTGGAGAAAAATCAGTCAAAAAATGGCAACCACAACACCATGATGTGATGGGCGACGACGAAGAAGAAGAGAGAGGAGGAGGAGAACGAGGCGTGTTTACGTGTTTACACGTGGCGGAGAAACCGTCTCTGGCGAAATCTATCGCGCAGCTTTTATCGTCGTCGTCCGAGGAGAAGAAGTTGGATGATGATGATTGCGACGAGAGTTCGTTGGGGAACAAAAGAGGATTAAAAACGAAGAAAACAACCGTCGGTTCGATCGAGATGCACGAGTTTTACCGACCGTTTTTACGGAAGAAATGTTTGCATCGATTCACCTCCGTCGCCGGGCACGTGTGCTCGATCGATTTTCCGGACAAATTTCAAGACTGGGACCTCGATCCGAAACTGTTGTTCGATTGCAAGACGGAAAAGAAAGTCACCGCTGGGAGAATACGAGGGAGTTTAGAACGAGAAGCGAGAACGTGCGACGCGCTGGTGTTGTGGTTAGATTGCGATCGAGAAGGGGAGAACATATGTTTTGAAGTCATGGACGCGGTCGTGCCTCGCATGAGAGGAGGAGGAGGAAGGTATGAGAATGTTTACCGGGCAAAGTTTAGCGCGATATCGAAACCGAGCGTAGAAAACGCGATGAAAAATTTAACGAAACCGAATAAGAACGAAAGCGACGCGGTGGACGCGAGGCAAGAACTGGATTTGAAAATGGGCGTCGCGTTCACGCGGTTTCAGACGAAGTATTTTCAGGATAAGTTTAGCGGGTTTGATTCGAGGTGCGTGAGTTACGGGCCGTGTCAAACGCCGACGCTTGGATTTTGCGTGAAGAGACATTTGGAGATTATACGGTTCGTCCCGGAGAGTTTTTGGCGGTTAAAATTGAATTTACCAACAGTTGCGGCGGCGAGTTTAAAACAAAGCGATGATGACGTCGTCATCGTCGACGACGATAACGGAATGGCGACGAAGACGACGAGTTACGAAATAGCCGAATGGAAGTGGCATCGCGAACGCGTTTTCGACGAATCGAGCGCGATATCTTTAGAAGCGTTGTGTTCGGATTTTCTGAAAAAGAAGGACAAGAAAGGCACATTGGTCGGTACGATCCGTTCGAAGCAATCGAAACGGCCTCCGCCAGGCATGAATACGGTTGAAATGTTGAAAACGTGTTCGAAAATGGGCATCGGCGCGCACCGAGCGATGCAAATCGCCGAGAGATTATACTTGGACGGGTTCATTTCCTACCCGCGAACGGAATCGTCGGCGTATCCGCCCGGGTTTGATTTCAAAAGCATCGTCGCCTCCCAAACGAGCAACGACGAGTGGGGCGACGTCGCGAAAAAGATTTTAAGTTTTTCTTCGATTCGAAAACCGTCCGGTGGACAGGACGCCGGCGATCACCCGCCGATTACGCCCGCGGGAAGATTTGGGAATCGAAATTCCATGAACGGCGAAATGTTTCGCGTGTATGAGCTCATATCTAGACACTTTTTAGCGACGTTACTTCCGGATCTAGTATTGGAAAACATAGAGAGCGAAATTGTGATTGCCGAAAGCGAACGGTGGAAAGCGAAAGGGGTGAAAATTCTCGATTTCGGTTGGACCGAGGCGTTGCCGAGACGAGCGCCGAAACTTAAAATAATCCCAGACGCGTATCAATTGTCCGATAACGAGAGTAAAAATAATAAAAGCAGAGACGTGGACGTGATTTCAGTCACAATTGAGCGAGGCGAAACGCAACCGCCGAATTATCTCACGGAATCTGAACTCATAGGCACGATGGAGAAAAACGGCATCGGCACCGACGCTTCCATTCCAACGCACATCAACACCGTCGAGGCGCGTAAATATTGCGAAATCGTCCCAAGAGACGGACGAAGAGTCATACCAACTGATTTAGGAATCACTTTATGTCGAGCGTATGCGTCCATCGACGAAGAGCTCGCGTTGCCGACCGTTCGCGCGCACATTGAAAAACAACTCGATTTAATCGCCGAAGGTAAAGCGGATAAAAACGCCGTCGTTTCGCAGGCGTTGATGCAAATCAAAGCTAAGTTCATACATTTCGAGAAGAACATCGCCATCGTTGACAACTTATTCGAAGCCTCGTTCGCGTCTCCGAAAGAGCTTCAATCTACCCCACACACCGTGTGCGGTCGATGTCGAAGGTACCTGAAACTCCAAGCGTCCGGGAGACGCCACGGACGGAAAACGTTTAGATTGTTTTGCGAAACCGAGGCGGAAACGTTTGAGTGTCCACGAAACGCGAGCTCGATTAAACCGTGGTCGGGAAGATTTTGCGAGATTTGCGATTTCGAGTTATCCATATACGAAACATCCGACGGCGAACGCGCGTATCCGTTCTGTCCGTTTTGCTATAACCATCCGCCAGATTTTGGGACTTCTTCGAGTAAAAGCGGCGGGTGTCCACATTCCGTTTTACACCCGATCGTGAGCGAACGCGCGATTGCTCCTTGTCCAAATTGTGAAAAAGAAACCGCGAAGGATCCGTATTACTTGGCAAACGCGACTTTGGGTGCCGCGGGATCGTCCTCGACGGCAGCCTCCGTGGTTTCTTTACCGCAACTCTTGCTCGACCCGATTTTACGCAAAGGCGGACGATGGCGCTTAAACTGTACCAAATGCGACTTAATCGTTGGCTTACCCAAAGGTTTAAAAAAAGTTGAGGTTTCCGACGAGCACGAGTGTTCCGCGTGCGACGCGAAGTGTTTGATCATGACAAAAATCTACGGCGAGCGAGACGAGACGGAGGAGTTTGAGAAAATTGCTTGTTGTTTCTGCGAAGACGACATTCGAGAAACGTCGACTGTTCAATTCGCGAGTTCTCTCTCTCTCGGAGGTGGAGGTGGTGGTAGAGGAGGCAGAGGAGGCGGAAGAAGATAGAATTGAGCAGCAAAGGAACGTGGCAATTGTAACAGATGTACTAGTAGTAGTAGTAGAGATAATAGAGATAATAGTAATGATAAGAGCTAAAATTTACGTTTTGTTGAATTAAAAAAATCTAAGTGTGTTGTGTTTCATCTCAATTAAGCCATCGCCTTCTTGACAATCGCGGATCTCTTCGATCTCGCAATCGCAACCTTAAATCTATCAAAATCAGTCAACGCCTTTCTCGCGCTTTGCCTCGCGATCTTTTGCCCCCACTTAGACGCCGCGAATTCCGCCGCCGCGCCTTTGTGCGCCGCCGCCAACGCCGCCGCGTCCGGACATCTCCCCGTGTCCAATTTAATCGGCGTGATTGCTAAGCGTTTCAAGTTGATGATGCATCGCTTGATGCCCGGCGCGTCGACTAAAACTCTGTTTTGGTCCACCAAGTCGACGACGACGACGAGCTTGCCGTACAGTTTGTCCGCTTTCAAGTTGACCAGCGCGACTCGGCCTAATTCGATGTTTCTCTGTTGTTCATATTGGTAGGAGAGGAAAAAGACGTTTTGGTAAGTATGCGTTGCCAAGAGCGAGAAGAGAAAAGTCATCGAGCGCTCTTCCCCGGATGACTTTACGACGACGACGACGAGTGACATCGAGAGGCTTTCGCCCCGAGAGACGGAGAGAAAACAGGACACCATCGCCGCGAAAGAGCGACCGCGCTCTCTCTCAATGAGAGCGGAAAAACCCCATCCGGTCGCAAAGTCGCGCGTAAACGCGCGCAATCGTACGAAAACCCTCTCGCACATCCAACCATCCGGTTCGAAAGCATACGCCTCGAACGAACGACTCTTTGCTGCGCGCGACGAAGCACCCCAACGCGCATTCAAATCCTCGCGCGTGCACCGTCCGCCCCGATTTCCGACTTTCAAAGCGCAAAGCAGCGCAATTTTCTCGTTCGCATCGGGAGACTCGTCATTTCGCGCGCAAAATTAAAAAAATCCAAATCCACGCGACGACGCGTAGAAAGGACGCGACCGTCCAATCCGCCACGCGTCGAGCGCATCGAATCGCTAAATATCAATACAGAATACAGAAACACAAAGAGAGAGAGAGAGGGAGAGACGAATGTGTGTGCGCGCACCTGGAACGGCATGTTTTTTCTCTACTAAATCGTTTTTGTGGTTTTTATGAAGAAAGGACAGCTCTTTTTTTTGGGAGAAAATTGGC
>Ga0255755_1001776_pt1 | contig 18561 bp, 21 predicted proteins | sample 011ome_18_FD_179955 | JGI IMG/M metagenome (GOLD analysis project Ga0255755, IMG submission 179955) | Coastal salt marsh microbial communities from the Groves Creek Marsh, Skidaway Island, Georgia - 011501BT metaG (version 2) | ecosystem: Environmental > Aquatic > Marine > Intertidal zone > Salt... | reverse complement strand
ACTAAAGAGTAATATGCATCAGGTATATTTAGGCTTAGGCAGCAACATGTCAAATCCTTTAAAACAATTAAAGGACGCTATCCATTCAATCAACAATTTAGAAAAAACTAATGTAAAAAAAAAATCAAATGTATATGAATCTCTTCCAGTTGGCTATTTAAATCAAGCAAATTTTTTTAACCAAGTGATATCAATTGAAACCAATTTATTGCCTAAAGAATTATTGCATCACTTTCAAGAGATAGAAAAAAAACAAAAAAGAATTAAAAGAATATTCAATGGACCCAGGACCATTGATATCGATATTCTTTTATTTGATGATTTATGTATGAATGAAAAAGAATTAATTATCCCTCACCCTAGAATGATGGAAAGGGCATTTGTGATGATTCCATTGCTTGAAATTGAACCATTAATAAAAATACCCAAAATAAACAACCTCGAAGAATTTTTAGGTAAACTTGACATAAAAAATATTAATAAATTAAATGATAAATCCCTTTAAAAGATATCCTTATATTGTTGTTGAAGGTCCAATCGGCTCTGGTAAATCTACTTTATCTAGAATGCTCAGTGAAAACTTTGGCTCCAATTTCATTAAAGAAAAAGCTGATCAAAATCCTTTTTTACCAAAGTTTTACAAAAATATGGCTCAATATGCTCTTCCTACTCAATTATTTTTTCTTTTTCAACGAGCTGAACAAATAAATGATATAAAACAAAATGATTTCTTTCACAAAGGTACAGTGGCAGATTTTTTTATTTATAAAGATCCAATTTTTGCTCAACTCAACCTAGCTGAAGAAGAGTTAAAGCTTTATAAACAAATTTATCAGTTTCTTGAGCTTAAAGTGCCAAAACCAGATTTGGTCATTTATCTTCAGACACCTGTTGAGCTATTAAAAAAAAGGGTGGAGAGGCGAAGTATTAATTATGAAAAAACAATTTCTACTGAATACCTAGAAAAAATAGCTGAAGCTTACAGTAATTTTTTTCACTTTAAATATAATCAAAAACTTTTAATTGTGAATAACGAAAATCTAGATATTCTTGATGATCCTGCAGCCATTTCAATGTTGGTAGATAAGATTGAACAATTATCGTCTACAAGAGAATTTTTTAATCCTCAAATAATCTAAAGGCATGATTAATAAACTAAAGGTTAAAAAAAATAATTTTTTAAAAATCATGAGTTGTTATGATGCAACATCTGCAACTATGGCAAACCTGATTGGATGTGATGCCATTTTAGTTGGGGATTCCATAGGGATTCTCAATTTAGGTTATAAAAATACCACTGATGTAAATTTAAAAAATTTAATAGAGGTTCTAAAAATTATAAAAAAAGTAACGTCATTGCCTATCATTGCTGACCTTCCATCACACTCATTAATAAATAATCAACTGGCCATATCTCATGCAAAAAAACTAATTAAATATGGCGCAAATATAATAAAAATAGAAGGTCATGATGAAATTAGTCAACTGGTTGCTACATTAACAAAAAAAAATATAGATATTTGTACTCATATAGGCATCACACCACAAAAATATTCAACAAAAAAAACACCTGCTGAATATGCCAGAATAGCAAGAGAACATGAATGCTCAGGAGCAAAACTGATTGTCCTTTCAAAGATGTCCAATGCATCAAATAAAAAAGTCTCAGAAAATATTTCTATACCAATAGTTGGTTACAAAAATACGAACTTCTGCAACGGAAAAGTTGATGTAATGTATGCTGCGCTTGGTTTATTAAAAGGTGATGAAATAAAAATTAATATCAATCAACAAAGTACAGTTTTTAAACAACTAATTAATTTTTTCCAAAAAAACTCATGAAGACTATTAAAAGTATTCAAGAGCTGGGTAAATGTATTTTACAAAAAAAAGAGATTGCTTTTATACCAACCATGGGTAATTTACATGATGGTCACTTAGCTTTAGTTCGCAAAGCACGCAGTCTGAATAAACTAGTTCTGGTATCAATTTTTGTTAATGAAATACAATTTAATAGTGCAGCAGACTATAATTCTTACCCAAGAACCCTTAAAGAAGATCTTATAAAATTACAAAAAGAAAATGTTGACATTGTTTTTGTTCCCAATAAAAAACAAATGAACACGATCAATAACTTTATCACCTTCGATTTAAAAAAAATGCAGCATGGTTTATGTGACAAAAATAGACCTGGTCATTTTGAGGGCGTTATCAGTATCATAGCTCGTTTTTGCAATATTATTCGACCCAGTTACTTGATAATGGGGAAAAAAGATTATCAACAATTGTTTATTGTAAAAAAATTTTTAAATGAATTTTGTTACCCCATTAAAGTTTTATCAGTCAATACTAAACGAGAACAATCGGGACTTGCTATGAGCTCTAGAAACTCATTGATTGCAAAAAAACATCTGCTTATTGCCCCAATGCTTTATCAACAACTTACGTATATCAAAACAAACTTAAAAAAAATGTCCAGTCTTAGCTCGATAGAAAAAAAAGTGGCTAGTGAATTAGAGAAAAATGGCTGGAAGGTAGAATATGTGACGATACGTTCACAGAAAACTTTATTTATACCGACTTGTAATGAAAGGAAACTAGTTGCACTCATTGCTGCATATTTAGGGAAGGTCCGCTTAATTGACAATATTGAATTTTGCATCTAAATATATCTGAGTTTATAATAGCGAATTACAAATTATTTGGTGTTTTAACTTTATGTTAAGAAGAATGTTGAAATCAAAGTTACATCGAGTAACCGTTACTCACTCTGAATTGGAATATGAAGGTTCATGTGCGATTGATATTAATTTACTCAAAGAAGCAAATATCAATGAGTATGAACAAATTGCAATTTACAATATCACCAATGGAGAAAGATTTACAACCTATGCAATCTCCGCTGAACAGGGGTCAGGTATCATTTCAATAAATGGAGCAGCTGCCCATAAAGCCAATCCTGGTGATATGCTAATTATTGCGACATATGCAGATTACAATGAAATTGAATTAGAGAAATATTCCCCTTCATTGGTTTATGTGGATAGTAAAAATAACATTACCATCACGAAAAATTCCATCGACATTCAAGCTGCCTAAAATTTGATTTCAGGAACAAAATTAAATCAATTCATAATTAACTCTTTAGAGGATATTAAAGCTTTTGATATTACTGTGATTGATGTTAGAAAAAAAACTTCTATCGCAGATTACATGATCATTGCTTCAGCCAATTCAAATAGACAAACCAAGGCATTAGCTAGACATTTAAAAGATACTCTTAAAGAAATTGGTAAAAGTGTTGCAAATATCGAAGGAGAAGTAGACGGAGAATGGGTTTTAGTGGACCTCAACGAAGTTCTTGTTCACATCATGCTGCCAACCACTAGAGCTTATTTTAATCTTGAAGAACTTTGGCAATCGTAATTGATTATCAAAATAATCAGCATTGGTTCACAACCACAAAAAGAAATAAATCAATTAATCGAATCATACACACAAAAGATCTCTGCATACTCAAAGGTTGAGTGGATCAACCTTCAATTAAAATTGAAAGATAAGAATATTAAAATCAAGAAAGAGCTTGAGTCACAAAATATTCTTTCCAAAATCGATAGTAATGCTTTTATCGTAAGCTTAGATGAAAAAGGACAAACTTTTTCATCTGTTGAGTTGTCACAACAAGTTGAAAAAATCATGTTAAATCATTCAAATATAAATTTTATTATTGGTGGCGCTGATGGCCTAGATCAGGGAATCCTTGAAAAAAGTAACTTAGTAATGAGTTTATCTCATTTAACTTTACCTCATCAGTTAGTCAAAGTCTTTTTGATTGAACAAATTTATAGGTCTTATTCTATTATCAATAATCTCCCCTACCATCGTGAATAAACCGTTTTCAAAATCATTAGTATGGCTTCGAAGAGACCTTCGCCTGCATGACAATACTGCGTTATTTAATGCAGCCTCTCAATCAAACTCTATTAGTATTTGCTTTGTTTTCGATACAAATATTTTAAGTAAACTAAAAAATAAAGAAGATCAGAGAGTCGATTTCATTCATCAAATATTACAAGATATCAAACAAACTTTAAAACAACATAATTCTGACATTTGGATAGTACATGGTGACCCTATCCATGAGATACCAAAACTAGCCAAATCAATCAATGCCGATGCTGTTTTTGTGAATAGAGATTATGAAAAATATGGTGTAAATCGTGATGATGCGGTCCAAAAAAAATTATCCGGATTGAATAAAAAATTCGAATCTTTTAAAGACCAGGTCTTATTTGAAGCAGATGAAATTGTGACAAAAAATAATACTCATTATTCTGTATTTTCTCCTTACAGAAATAACCACCTTGAAAAGTTACTTGCTAGTGGCTCTGGAATAAATACATACAAACTAGATGATATCAATTTTGAAAAATTTACCATTGATAAAATGCTAACACTCAATGACATTGGCTTTGAAAGTTCAAATATTTCATCTTTTCAGATCGCTACAACTAATCAAGGTATTCAGTCACAAATTAATGAATTTCAAGATAGGCTTGAGCATTATGATCAAACAAGAAATTTTCCTGCGATTAAAGGTGTGTCATACCTCTCTGTTCATAACAGATTTGGAACTATTTCAATCAGGGAAATAGCGAATATTTGTTTAAAAAATTATGTAACGCCTGGTTCAAAGTCATGGTTAAACGAATTGATTTGGCGTGATTTTTATTTTCAAATCATTGTTAATTTTTCACATGTGCAAGATGGTCGCTCCTTTAAACAACAATACGATAATTTGCAATATGAAAATAATGAGTCCTTTTTTGAATCGTGGAAGCAAGGCAGAACAGGTTTTCCAATAGTTGATGCAGCCATGCGACAATTAAATACAACAGGATATATGCATAATCGGTTGAGAATGATCGTAGCCTCTTTCTTAACAAAAGATCTTTTGATTGATTGGAGATGGGGTGAAGAGTATTTTAAAGAGAAGTTAATTGACTTTGATTTTTCGGCAAATAATGGTGGTTGGCAATGGGCGGCCTCAGTTGGTTGTGATGCTCAGCCATGGTTTAGAATTTTCAACCCAATACTCCAATCACAAAAATTTGATAGTGATGGTAAATTTATTAAAAAATACATCCCAGAATTAAGTGCGTTTGATAAAAAAAATATTCATGAGCCTCATTCTAAATTTGCGCCTAAAGATTACCCTAAACCAATTATTGACCACGCCATCCAAAGGCAAAAAGCATTAAAAATGTTTGAGCACATCAATCATGTTGCAAAAAAACAACATTAATCTAAATATTTTCTCTACTTTATGTTTTTTTCTAAAATCTTCGAAGACTTTATATGCGGATTATTAGATAATATGCCTAATGAACATCAAAAACATCCTTAAAAATTTCACCTTAATGGTATTAATCCTGGTTTTGGGGGCTTGTGCTACAACCAATAATCCTGATCCATTGGAAACTATGAATCGTGGAATATATAAATTTAACACTGCTTTTGATGACAGTGTTGCCAAACCAGTAGCTAAAGGTTACAAAGCCATAGCGCCATCTTTTGTTGTGAAGGGAATTAATAATTTCTTTAATAATATTAGAGATATAGTGACGGTTATTAATGACCTTCTCCAATTTAAAGTCAAACATGCTCTCAATGATGCAAGTCGAGTTGCTATTAATTCCACGATTGGTATTTTGGGCTTCATTGATATACACACCATGACTGGTGGAGAAAGACGAAAAGAAGATTTTGGACAAACACTTGGACACTGGGGTGTGGGTTCAGGTGCCTATATTGTTATTCCATTTTTTGGGCCATCGACAATTAGAGATGGTTTTGGGTTGGTCGCAGATACCCTGTATTTTGATCCAATTAGTTATATCAGTGATGTTAGAACTAGAAACCAAGTTAGACTGAGTCAATTTATTGATGCCAGGACTGAGCTGCTTAATGCCTCAGATATCCTTGAAGAAGCATCAATTGATCCGTATGCATTCCAACGTGACGCCTATCTTCAATATCGTGACAACCTTGTGAAGGATTCTGATGGATCTGTTGATTATGAAGATGAGAATTTATTATCTGACGGATTTGAGCCTTTTACTCAAGAAGAATTAGTTTCATCAGCGCCTACATCAAACTAATTAATCTAATAATCTCTTAGCTTGCCCCAACAGTCATCTTTTCAATCAATACTGAGCCAATATATTTAGAGCTATTAGAATTTATATCATTTGCAATACTAGTAATATCCATCGCCATATCCTTTAAATTTCCTGCGATGGTAATTTCTTCAACAGCATGCTGAATCTCACCATTTTCAATATAAAGCCCAGCTGCGCCCCGAGAAAAATCGCCATTGACCATATTCACCCCATGTCCAAGCAACTCTGTAATAAGAAACCCTTTTTTTATATCTTTAATCATTTGGGCAAGAGAGATGTTGTGATGCTCAAATATCAAATTGTGAGTACCCCCTGCATTTCCAGTGGTTGAAAGATTCAATTTTTTTGCTGAGTAACTGGATAATAAATAATGCTTTAATTCACCCCGATCAATAAGAGTGTTATCAAAAACCTCTACCCCTTCATCATCAAAGTAAGTCGAAGCATGGCCTTTAGGTAATAGTGGTTGTTCTCTAATAGTTAATCCATCAGATGCTATTTTTGTTCCAACAGTATCAAGTAAAAAAGAGTTTTGTCGATACAAATTTCTCCCTGATATTGCAGATAGGATTGGATTTATTAAAGAATCAGAAATAGTATTATGAAAAATAATTGGATAGTTTCCAGTCTTAATTTTTTTAACGTTTAAGCGATCAATCGTATTTTTTGCAGCTTCCTCGCCAAGCTGAATTGGGTTTTTAAGGTCTTGAAAATCTCTGACATTTGAATAATCATAACTTCTTTGCATTGTTTGACCTTTTGACCCTATCACAGAACAATAAAGCGAATATCTTGAGCCAGGAAAACCGCCAAAGAATTTATTAGAATTTGCATACATAAATATTGAAGAGCTATAGTTTATGCTGGCCCCTTCAGAATTGGTAATTTGCTCATCATAAGATTTAGCAGCTGACTCGGCTTGTTTTGCAACCTCTAACATTTCATCAAAGCTTAATTCCTGTGGATAAAAAATATCCACAGGCCTTGTTTGTTTTGGATGCAAATCTTGTTCAACGATACCAAAATATGGATCTTGTTCAGTGACTTTGAGCATATTGAGTGAATTATCAATTAGATGTTGAATGGTTTTTTTTGAAAAATCAGAAGACGAAACAACACTTTTTCTTCCATTTAGATAGAGGGTTAACGAGATATTTTTATCATTATTAATCTCAAACGTTTCAATATCTTCATTGCGAACAGTTAAATTTTTACCGGATGAGATACTTATATCTACCTCGGCAGATTCAACGCCTTGTTTCTTGGACTGCGTTATAATATCTTCACAGAGATTTTTTAGTTTTTCTTCGGTATAACCGAGAATTTCGTTATGCATAAAAATCCTAAAACTAACTAATAATATTGCCCGTTATCATATGGAAGATTCAATAAAAAGTAAAACTCAATTAAAAAAAGAAGCTGATGACATACAGCATTTTGGTATTGAGATATCTAATCTTCCAAATCATAAAATAAAAGAGCTATCACTAAGTGATGAAATAAAAGAAGCTATTATTTTCTACAAAGAGATAAAAAAAAATAGCGCTAAACGAAGGCAGGCTCAATTTTTAGGAAAATTATTACGAGACTTCGATCTAACCCATGTGACCAAAGAAATGGAGACTTTAAAAGGCTCCTTAAGACTTCAAATCAAATTTGAACATGAGGCAGAGCTATGGAGAGATAAACTCGTTAATGATCAAACAACACTGGCTGAATACATCGATGAATTCCAACCTGACTTAACTAATTTAAATCAAACAATTAATGCCGCTCGCAGAGAATATGAATCTAATAAAAAAAGTAAAAATTACAGAAATCTTTATCGGATCATTCTTGCTGATATAAAAAAGCTTAGATCTGCACCTTAATATTATTTAAGTTACCATTTCGCATGAAAGCAATTTCTACAATACTGCCTTTGTTCTTTATTAGCTCTTTAATAAATTCATTTGGTTCATTTAGTATCACACCATTTATACTCATGATTCGATCTTTTCTTTCGATTCCTGAATTTGCTGCTGCAGAGTCTTTGATTACAGCTACAACAAACAAACCACCATCTTCATATCTTTCGTCGTCTTGAGAAAAATTAATTAAATGCGTTCCAAATAAAGGTTTAGGTAATTTTGCCCAGTAGGATACATAGAAATCAAACATGGCGTCTGAATCGGCAAGATCATTTTCATCAATAATAATTTCTTCAATTTTTCCTTCATCATCTAATTTTTTCTTTTTAATATTTTCTCTGGCTCTTTTGATTGCTGTAGCTCTGGTTGCTTCATTAATTTGGCGATCATAAACTAATACTGTATCTGCCTTAATTTTCTCTCCGAATACTAATGCTTCCGCAGGCGGCACATATGTCCCAGCAAAAGATGAAAAACCCATCAAGTCATATCCCTCTTCCAACATCATGATGTTGTCTTTATCTTTATCCCAACCACGGTAAATTTCAGTTTTAACATTTGCGTTAAGTGATTTAAGGTTTTTATCTCCTTGTTGTTGAAAATTTTTTTCAAACACATTCTCGGCATGAAGATTTGGTAAAATAAGAAATGTGAGTAGGGCAATTATGTATTTTTTCATGATCTCTTCTTTAAATATTTATTATCTACAGACTTATATATGGGAAAAAAATTCATTAAGATTGGTTTAGTTTCAATTAGTGACCGGGCAACAAAAGGTGAGTATGAGGATTTGGGTTTGCCTCATTTAAAAGAATGGTGCCAACAAGCGATTGTTGATGAAATTATTTTTCTAGAAAAACTTATCCCGGATGATTTTGAACTTATTAAGTCAACATTAATTGATTTAGCAGATATTGATCAGTGTCATTTAATTCTTACTACTGGCGGAACTGGTCCAGCCCAAAGAGACGTGACACCAGATGCTACCGAGTCTGTTGCGGATAAAATTATGCCAGGGTTTGGTGAGCAAATGAGACAAATTAGCCTTAATTTTGTACCAACTGCTATCCTGTCCAGGCAAATTGCTGTAATAAGAAATAAGGCTCTGATTATCAACCTCCCTGGACAACCAAAAGCAATCAAAGAGACTCTTGAAGGTTTGAAAAATAAAAATAATGAAACAACAGTTCCAGGAATATTTGCTGCTGTGCCATACTGCATAGAGCTCATTGGAGGTCCGGTCATTAAAACAAATGACAATATCGTTAAGGCTTTTAGGCCAAAAAAATGAATGAATTCGATTTAATAAAAAAATATTTTAATTTCACAAGCAACCATGCATTATTAGGCATTGGTGACGATGCCGCCCTCATCCCGTTTAATAAAAATGAATTTATGGCGATCTCTATGGATACTTTAAATATTGGTCATCATTTTACTGAAGATTCTGATCCATATTATTTGGGGTGGAAGTCACTTGCTGTCAATGTCTCGGACATAGTCTCAATGGGTGGTCAACCTCGCTATGCCCTACTTTCAATTTCCCTAAAAAATCTTGATGTAAATTGGATTGGAAAATTCACCAAAGGGATTAAGGCTTGTGCCAAAAAATATAATATTGAAATCATTGGTGGTGACACGAATAAAGGATCCACGTCAATTTCAATTGCGATTATGGGAAATGTATCCTCTAAGAATGTTTTAAAAAGAAGTGGGGCAATTCCAGGGGATGAAATTTGGGTGACTAATGAGGTTGGTTATGCAGCATTACATTTTAATCAACATTCCCTGTTGCCTAAGTACAAGAAATCTATTTCAAACTGCTTAAAAAAAAGATCCCAAGAAGAATTCCTCAAACCGCAACCCCCTCTAGAATTCATTCAAGAAACGAAATCACTGATCAATTCAGCGATTGATTTATCTGATGGTTTGGCTGGGGACTTACAACATATACTGAACAGCAGTTCTGTTGGAGCCAAAATAGAGATTAACGAAATTCCTATGCATAAATGGTTTAAGGAAAATAATCAATATGAACTCGCAATGTGTGGTGGTGAGGATTACCAAATTTTAATGACTGTCCCACATAAACATCATAACAAAATTCAAAATTTACTAAAGAAACACTCCCTTAAGGGTGCCATGATAGGAAAAATAACTAAGGATAAAAAAATTGAATATTCACTTCATGGTAAAAAAATTAAATTAAGCAAGGAAGGATTTACTCACTTTGGTTAACTTAAAATTTTTATTTAGTAACATTTGGCATTTTATTGCACTAGGATTTGGTGCTGGTTTGATAAAAAAAGGAACAGGTACTTTTGGGACTTTAATCACTTTTATTTACTTTATATTTCTTTATCAACTCAATTTAGAAATACAAATATTGATATTTTTTATCCTCCTTCTAGTCAGCTACATTAGTGTAAAAAATACTCTTCAGTCATTAAAAATAAAAGATCCATCATGTGTTGTAATAGATGAAATTATCGCCTATTTAATTGTTCTCATTCTTCTGCCAAATAATTATTTGCTCTACCTAATCAGTTTCATTCTTTTTCGTTTTTTTGATATTTTAAAACCATGGCCAATCAGTAAGTTAGAGGAATTACCGGGTGCAATTGGAGTAATTGCAGATGACTTTGGGGCAGCGCTTTTTGCATTAGTAATTACACAAACGGTTTCTTCGTATGTCCTCTAACAAGCTTCATAATATTGCAAAAAAATTCATTGATAATAATTTTCATCTTTGTGTCGCTGAATCATGTACCGGTGGTTTATTAGCAAAAAAAATTACTGATGAATCCGGAAGTTCAGCCTGGTTTGACTGTGGATTAATAACCTACAGTAATGAATCTAAGATCAGACTATTAGGGGTAAAAAAAGAATCGTTAACAGAATGTGGCGCTGTGAGCCAAGAGGTTGCTCAAGAAATGGCTATTGGAGCACAAAAAAACTCTAGTGCAGTGTTTTCTATTTCAATTACAGGTATCGCTGGGCCAAACGGAGGGTCAACTGAAAAGCCTGTGGGTACTATTTTTATTTGTTTTGCCTTCAAGGAAAAAGTATTAAAAGACTATAAATTAGAGCTATCTGGAAATAGATCATCCATTAGAGAACAGACGGTAAATTTTATTATTGATGAACTCGATAAACTTACTTTTAATGGTCAAATATGAAATAATTACAAGTCAAATAAACTAAATCTTAGGGTATAAAAATAATGGATGAAAATAAACAAAAAGCGCTTGAAGCCGCAATGGCCCAAATTGAAAAACAATTTGGTAAAGGCTCTGTAATGAAAATGGATGGAACTGAAATTGATGAATCCATTGAAGCAATTTCTACAGGGTCTTTAGGTTTAGATATAGCCCTAGGTATCGGCGGTCTTCCAAAAGGAAGGGTTGTAGAAATTTATGGGCCTGAATCATCCGGAAAAACATCTCTAACCTTATCGGTTATTGCCGCTGCACAAAAAGCAGGAGGTACGGCCGCTTTTATTGATGCAGAACACGCTCTCGACACACAGTATGCTGCCAAACTAGGTGTAAATCTTACCGACCTTCTTATTTCCCAGCCTGACACTGGAGAACAAGCCTTGGAAATTACAGACATGCTTGTTAGAAGTGGTTCAGTTGATGTGGTGGTAGTTGATTCAGTTGCAGCATTGACACCCCGAGCAGAAATTGAAGGTGATATGGGAGATTCTCATATGGGTTTACAGGCAAGATTGATGTCACAAGCCTTAAGAAAGCTTACTGGAAATATCAAAAAGACTAACACCTTGGTAATTTTTATTAACCAAATTCGAATGAAGATCGGGGTTATGTTTGGAAATCCTGAAACTACCACAGGTGGTAATGCTTTGAAGTTTTACTCATCTGTTAGGCTCGATATCAGAAGGATTGGTGCAATTAAAAAAGGTGATGAAGTCGTTGGAGCCGAAACTCGTGTAAAAGTAGTTAAGAATAAGGTTGCTCCTCCTTTCCGCCAAGCAGAATTTGATGTGATGTATGGCGAGGGTATATCTCTGGAAGGTGAAATCATTGAACAAGGTGTTCAATTAAAATTGATCGAAAAAGCCGGCGCTTGGTACAGCTATAATGGTGAGAAAATTGGTCAAGGTAAAGATAATGTTCGAGAGTATTTAAAGCAAAATCCAGATATTTCAAAGAGCCTTGAAGATCAAATCAGATCTAACGCAAATCTTGCAAATTCAAAAATGATTGTTGAAAATCAAGCTGATGAAGATGCAATTGATGAAGATGCAAGCTAATGATCCCCTCAAAAGATTAAAAAACAGGGCTCTTTACTATCTTGCTAAAAGAGAATATGGCTTTGTTGAGTTGATAAATAAAATTAAATCTTTTGCTACTGATGAATTAGATTTGAATTTAGACAGCTGTTATCAAATTGTCGAAGAACTCAAAACAAAAGGCCTACAATCAGATTATCGATTTTGTGAATCATTTGTTAACTCAAAAAAAAGAAAATTTGGCCTACAGAAAATAAGCTATGAGTTAAAACAAAAAGAAATTGATGATTTTTTGATTGAGGAATTTGTTGATGCCTTAAGGGACGAAGAATACGAGTCTGCAAGATTGGTATGGAAGAAAAAATATACATCGCTACCATCAGATTTAAATGAAAAAAATAAACAGATTAAATTTATGCAAAATAGAGGTTTTAGTTTCGATACTATAAAAAAAATTATCAAATGAAATCATTAACCAGTAACGAAATACGAGAAATATTTCTAGATTTTTTTAAGGAAAAAGGACACACTGTTGTTCCTTCAAGCAGCTTAGTTCCAAGCGATGATCCGACATTATTGTTTGCCAATGCTGGTATGAATCAATTTAAAGATTATTTCCTTGGATATAAAAAGTCAAAATACACAACTGCAACATCTAGCCAAAAATGCGTTCGCGCCGGAGGCAAACATAATGATTTAGAAAATGTCGGCTACACAGCAAGACATCACACTTTTTTCGAAATGCTTGGTAACTTTAGTTTTGGTGATTACTTTAAATTGGAAGCGATTCAGTATGCATGGGAATTATTAACTGAGAGATTTCAAATTCCCGCTGAAAAACTATTAGTAACTGTTTATCATGAAGATATTGAGGCATATGATATATGGAAAGATGTTATAAAGCTTCCTGCTGAAAAAATTATTAAGATTGCAGATAAGTCTGAAAAATATATTTCTGATAATTTTTGGATGATGGGTGATACCGGGCCATGTGGGCCATGCAGTGAAATATTTTATGATCATGGTGCAGATATTCCAGGTGGTCCTCCAGGTAGTGAAAATGAGGATGGTGATCGTTTTATTGAAATCTGGAATTTAGTCTTTATGCAATTCAATAGGACTGAGAATGGCAAAATGGAAGAATTACCAAAACCTTCCGTGGACACTGGAATGGGTCTTGAAAGAATATCGGCCGTCTTACAATCCGTTCATTCAAATTATGAAATTGATTTGTTTCAAAATTTAATTCAAGATACTGCTCAAACTCTGAAATGTCAGGATTTATCACATCCATCTTTAAAGGTAATTGCAGATCATATTAGATCAATTGCTTTTCTCATCAATGACGGAGTTCAGCCGTCTAATGATGGAAGAGGCTATGTCTTAAGGAGAATTTTAAGACGTGCAATACGTCATGGTTATAAGCTAGGTGCAAATCAATCTTTTTTAATTCCTATTCTTAATAGTGTCGCTAAACATATGAATGCCGCCTATCCAGAGCTTTTAATTAATATAAAGAAAATTGAAAAAACGACCCTTCAAGAAGAGGAAAAGTTTTTTGAAACTATTGCCAATGGAATGAATATCCTTGAGCATGAGATTAAACTTAACAAAAAAAACAAATCGACTATTTTTAATGGCTCAATCGCTTTTAAACTTCATGATACGTTTGGATTTCCAATCGATTTAACAGCAGATATTTGTCGAGAACATGAACTTACTATTGATCTAGTTGGTTTTGATCAAGATATGGCTGAACAAAAAAATAAAGCCAAGAATGCTTCCCAATTTAAAGCAAAAGAGTCGATCGTGATTGATACCGATCCAACAAAATTTTTGGCATACACACACAATGAAGAATTTTCCAAAATTGAATCAATTATTCTAAACAATGAACCTGTAGATGAAGTATCGGCAAATAGCCTATGTAATTTAGTAGTGAAAGAATCGCCATTTTATCCTGAATCAGGTGGACAAGTAGGCGATATTGGAAAGATTTTTAATGATCAAGCCGAGTTTATTGTTCATGACACTCAAAAATTACCTAATGGTGTAATTCTTCATATCGGTGAATTAACTCGCGGACAATTAAAGATAAAAGATCCTGTTTTATGTCAGGTAGATCATGTTAGAAGAGATTCAATCAAGAGAAATCACTCAGCCACCCATTTACTTCACAAAGCTTTAAAAACCGTATTGGGTGATCATGTTGAACAAAAAGGTTCTTTAGTGAATGAATTAAGAACGCGTTTTGATTTTTCACACTCTAGTGCACTCAGTGAAGTAGAAATTCAACAAGTTGAACAAATTGTAAACAATGAAATACTTCAAAATAATCCAACCTCTGCTGAAGTAATGGCTTTAGATGTAGCAAAAAAAAGTGGGGCTATGATGCTTTTTGGAGAAAAGTATGATGATGAAGTGCGAGTCTTGACAATTGGTAATAGTAAAGAGCTCTGTGGAGGCACCCACGTTAATGCAACTGGAGATATTGGACTCTTTAAAATTTTGAATGAAAGCGGAATATCATCAGGTGTGAGAAGGATTGAAGCAACAACTGGGATGAGCTTAATTCAAATTATTGAAAAACAAAGTCAGCTATTGGATGCAACTGCTAAAGAGTTAAAAACGACAAAAGATGATGTTGCCGAAAAAATAAAGCAGGTGATTGAGCAAGTAAAAAATCAAGAAAAAACCATTGCACAATTAAAACAAAAAATTACCAATGCTTCTAAGAGTGAGCTTTTAGATCAAATTGAAGTAATTGATGGAACGAAAGTTCTTTCAACAAATATTGATAGTATTGAGATACCTCAACTGAGAATTTTGATAGATGATTTAAAAAATCATATTGTGTCTGGTATTGTCATCTTGGCCACAATCAATCAAGGTAAGATTAATATCGCTGTTGGCGTCACAAAAGATATCACAAATCAATTCCATGCTGGTAAAATAGCCGGCCATCTTGCAAATATGCTTGGTGGCAATGGAGGAGGTAAGCCAGATATGGCTATGGCTGGAGGTCAAAATATTGATGATCTGCCAGAGGCCTTAATAAAGATTAAAAAACTATTAAATTCATGAGCTTGATTGTACAAAAATATGGTGGCACTTCAGTTGCCAATCCTGAAAGAATAAATGCGGTTGCTGATCGCGTCAAAAAATTTGTTGATGACGGCCATCAAGTAGTTGTTGTCGTATCAGCAATGTCAGGAGAAACGAATAAGCTTCTGCAATTAATTAAAGATATTAGTAAAAAACCAAGCCCGAGAGAATCTGACGTTATAGTCTCAACAGGTGAGCAGGTGACTATCGGTCTCACTGCCCTCGCAATTCAGGAAAGAGGAATTAAAGCAAAAAGCTACACAGGATCACAAGTGAAAATTCTCACTGACAATGCGCACTCCAAAGCAAGAATTATTAATATTGGAACCGAAAACATCCAAAAAGATTTAGCAGATGGCTATGTTTTAGTCATTGCTGGTTTTCAAGGGGCAGACGAAAATGGAAATATCACCACATTAGGCAGAGGTGGATCAGATACTACTGCAGTTGCTATTGCTGCAGCCCTTAAGGCGGATGAGTGTCAAATATATACTGATGTTAATGGAATTTATACAACAGATCCTAGGGTTGTTTCAACCGCAAGAAAGCTTAAGTCTGTCACCTTTGAGGAGATGTTAGAATTAGCCAGCTTAGGCTCTAAGGTTTTACAAATTCGCTCTGTTGAGTTTGCTGGGAAATATAAAGTTAAATTAAGAGTTTTATCAAGTTTTGAAAAAAATGGTGATGGAACAATTATTACTTATGAGGAAGATCATAAAATGGAAGATCCAATTATTTCAGGAATTGCTTTTAATCGAGACGAAGCCAAAGTAACTGTTCAGGGGATTCCCGATACCCCCGGGCTAGCCTATCAAATCCTAGGTCCAATTGCTGAGCAAAATATTGATGTGGATATGATTATTCAAAATATTGGTCATGATGGTGAAAATGATTTTACATTTACTGTAAACAAGAATGAGTTAGATAAAACTATCGAAATTCTTGAGGGCTTGAAAAGTCATTTAAAGGCTAAACAAATTATTGGGGATCCTAACATTGCAAAACTTTCTTTAGTTGGAGTAGGCATGAAATCTCATGTTGGAGTGGCTAGCAAAATGTTTAGAACCCTTTCTGAAGAAGGGATTAATATCAGTACAATTTCTACTAGCGAAATAAAGATATCTATCCTTATCGAGGAAGGTCTATTAGATATGGCTGTTCAATCCCTTCATAAAGCATTTAATTTAGATCAATAATTGGGAAGTTTAAGATTTTCATTTAGAATAGCCTTTTAGAACAAGGAGAGCTGGCCGAGTGGTCGAAGGCACTTCCCTGCTAAGGAAGCATACGGGTTTAAGCCTGTATCGAGGGTTCGAATCCCTCGCTCTCCGCCATATAAAGGGTAAAGTATGCAAGTACCAATGTATGAATTATCAGTACCAATGCTAATTAATATGCTTGAAAATCTATCTAAAATACTCAATAAAGCTCAGCGATTTGCAGATAAAAGAAAAATTGACTCAACAGTCTATGTTAACAGTCGATTAATTGCTGATATGTATCCCTTGTCTCGCCAAATTCAAATTGGAACAGACATGGTAAGAAAAGGTATTGGGAGGTTGGCAGAAAAAAATGCACCTAGTTATGCAGATAATGAAAAAACAATCAAACAACTTCAAAGTCGCATTACTAAAACAATAAACTTTTTAAAAAAAATTAAACCTGCACATATGGCCGGCTCAGAAAATAAATACATCGAATTTTTTATACGAGATAAAAAATTTACTTTTAAGAATGGTGAAGATTATTTAAAACGCTGGATTATTCCTCATTTTTTCTTCCATATGACCACGACCTACAATATTTTAAGAATGAATGGTGTTAATTTAGGTAAATGGGACTTTACAGGTAAATTTTGATGTTGCAAAAAATTTTCTTTTTTCTAATCACATCTCTTCTACTTTCCAGCTGCAGTCAATTCGGTCCAGACTTTATGAAAGCAGGAAGAAATGAATATAATAAAGTACTTGCACAAACTGACGATGAAGAAATTTTATTAAATCTTGTTCGTTTAAGGTATGCAGACAATCCTGCTTTTCTAAAAGTGAATAGTGTGTCCACGTCGTTTAATTGGAAAGAAGGTTTTGGTTTAGATGGCTCCATCTTTGAAAGTGATGCGGTAGGAAAAAATAATATTGGAATTCGTGGAAACACCGAATATATTGAAAAACCCACTATTTCTTATTCACCTCTATCTGGTGCAGATTTTGTAAAAAATGTACTCACACCAATTGATCATCAGGTCATTCTGCTTTTGGCTCGATCTGGATGGAGTTTGGAGAGAATTCTTCGCCTAACTGTTAATAAAATTAATCATATTAATAATGCTTCCGAAGCTTCTGGGCCAACACCAACAAACTCTCCAGATTATATTACGTTTAATAAAATTGCTAAAAATTTCAGACAGCTACAAAAAACATCAAAGATTACCTTGGGATATCAACTTGATGGAAATCCAGGTGACTTAGCCCTCTTGATTAAAAAAGATCATATCAACGATACTGAAGTAGAAATGTTTTTATCTGAACTCAATATTAATGTTAAAAATAATATTATCCCTATCACCCCAAATTATTTTGATGCTTCATCAAATGACAACATTCAAATTGAATCTAGATCTCTAGCAGGTATTTTATTTTTCTTATCACATGGAGTTACAATTCCTGCAGATGATATTAAGGAAGGTCGGGTAACTGTCACTAAGAATCAAAATGGGGAAGACTTTGATTGGCAAGATGTGCTGAATGATTTATTTACAGTTCATACCTCAAAAAAACCACCCGAACAGGCAACTATAGCAGTTGAATATCGCGGCAATTGGTTCTATATCAAAGACAATGATATGCAAAGTAAATACACCCTTATGCTACTCAATCAAATTGCAGCTCTCCAATCAGGACAGATTGAAAAGTCTGGGCCAATTTTGACACTCCCTGTCTCAAGCAACTAGTTAAAACAACTAAATTAGGGATATAATAGCGGTGACGCGCCCGTAGCTCAGCTGGATAGAGTACTTGGCTACGAACCAAGGGGTCAGGAGTTCGAATCTCTTCGGGCGCGCCATTTAAATCTATCTGCGCCCGTAGCTCAGCTGGATAGAGTACTTGGC
>Ga0255755_1001768_pt1 | contig 18608 bp, 15 predicted proteins | sample 011ome_18_FD_179955 | JGI IMG/M metagenome (GOLD analysis project Ga0255755, IMG submission 179955) | Coastal salt marsh microbial communities from the Groves Creek Marsh, Skidaway Island, Georgia - 011501BT metaG (version 2) | ecosystem: Environmental > Aquatic > Marine > Intertidal zone > Salt... | reverse complement strand
TGGGATTTACCCAAGCCTCCAATCGCAGGATTGCAGGACATCTGACCTATTGTCTCAATATTAAATGTGACTAAGCAACAACTTAGCCCCTGCCTATGAACAGCATGCGCCGCTTCAACCCCAGCATGACCGCCACCAATTACTATTACATCAAACATATATATAAGAATTTTATAACAACAATATATTATTGTTGTTATTATTAAGGGAGCTTTTTATGTTCATAAAGCCTTGCACCCTTTTGTTTAAGCAGAACTTAACAATTAATAAACTATGTAAAGCGTTACCTATAAACTGTATGTTTTTATCCAACAAACTGTGGATAAAAAAACCAAAAAATTTAACCACAAATTACCCACATTTTATCTACTTTCCTATGCAAAAATCTTTAAAAATATCACCAAGCAACTCATCCGGATACTTAATACCCAAGAACTCATCAAAAGAAGACCTAACCAACCTAAGGTCCTCAGCAGCAACATCTACATCTTTTTCATTGGAGATTTTTTTTATGCAATCATTCAGCGAAGAAAGAGCAGCGTTAAACAAAGCAAGATGACGCTCCCTAATAATAAAAGTTTTCTTTGAGGTATTTTTCTCTCTTTGTATAAAATCAAAAATCATTTTTTTTAATTTCTGAATCCCAGCGCCAGACTTAGCAGAAACCACACAATCATAATGCCCCACAGGATTTTCTGCGTCTGATTTATTAAAAACCAACAAATGACTTTTATTAACCACCCTGGATTTAAAGCTTTCAGCCTGATTTTCTGTGGCATGATCCAAAACAACTAAAATTAAATCAGATTCTTGAATTTCTTTATTGGAGAGCGCAACACCCTCAGCCTCAATTAAATTATCAGTATCCCTAATACCCGCAGAATCAACCAGCTGCATATTTACACTGTTATAGAAAATTTCTGAGTCAATTAAATCTCTAGTGGTGCCTGGTACATTTGACACAAGCGCCCTCTCAAAACCCAGCACGCGATTGAAAAGAGACGATTTACCAGTATTTGGGGGGCCAAAAAACAAAACCCTACTCTTAGATAGTTTTTGTGTTGAGACCAGCGAGGAGTCAATTAAATCAACCAGAGAAGACTTAATTTTAATTAATCTATCTTCAACACATCCCTCATGAATAAAATCATAATCTTCATCAGAAAAATCAATACTACCTTCAACAAAAACCCTTAACTCATCAACCTCATCACCGAGGTTTGAAATTATATTGCTTAATTTTCCAGCAACAGCCTCTGAGGATAAAAGACTTCTATCAACATCTTCCGAATGAATAAGGTCCGCAACAGCCTCAGCCTCGTTCAACGAAAGTTTTCCATTTTCAAAAGCTATCCTTGAAAACTCACCAGGCTCGGCTTCTCTGAACCCCAAAGCCAAAAAAACCCCCGTTAAAGACCTAATAACCGAAAGCCCACCATGGCAAAACACCTCTACAGAATCCTCTCCGGTATAACTGCTTGGGCCTGAGTAAAAAACAACAGAGCACCTGTCTATTAACACCCCCTCCCAAACAACATCACGAAGAAAAACCTCTCTATATTTAAAAATTGGTTTATTTAGTAATTTGTTAAAAACCTCACAACAACCCATTCCTGAGATGCGAAACACGCCGATAGCTGATTGTGCTACTGGGGTTGCTAGAGCAAAGATCAAGAGGCCTACCTTTAATTGCCAGAACCTGACCCAGAGACATCAGAGGCACCATATTTTTTATACATAGACCTTTGTTGAACAAGAGAAATGGCACTATTTGCAACAGAGTACAGAACAAGGCCAGCCGGCATAATAATAAATATAGCGGCTATCATTACAGGCATAAACTTCATGATTTGTGCCTGAGTTGGATCCATCCCTGGTGGTTGCGGGTTTAGTTGTTGGGTTAAATACATAAGGGCTGCAAAAATTACCGGCAATATAAACAATGGGTCAGGTGCAGAGAGGTCCTGAATCCAAAAAAAGAATGACTCATGCCTAAGCTCAACGCTCTCCCGCAAACAAAAGAAAAACGCTATAAAGACAGGCATTTGAAGCAGCAATGGAAAACAACCACCGGCTGGATTAATACCCTCTTTTTTATAAAGAGCCATCATCTCTGTTCCCAGTTTAGCCCTATCATCTTTATACCTTTCCTGAATTTCTTTTAATTTTGGGCCAGCTGTCCTCATCTTCGCCATACTAGAAAAACCCTTAGCAGAGACGGGCCACAACAATAATTTGATTAAAAATGTCAGCAAAATAATAGAAACACCCCAGTTTCCAACCACACCATTAATCATGCTGAGAAGCATCATCAGCGGTTGAGCCAAAAACCAAAACCATCCCATGTCTATTGTTAACTCTAAATCCGAAGCTCTACCCATTAAGTCCGATCTAACTTTTGGACCAAGAAAAACCCTATGCTCAACACCAGATTTAATTTGACTAGCCTTAACCTCTCTCGAGATGGCCCCCATGACATATGTGTCCGATCCGTTGGTTGGTGGCAAAGCCACCAAAGTTTGGACTCTATCAGCAGGGGTTATAATCGCAGCCATAAAGTACTTCTGTATAAAAGCAACCCACCCCCCGCGCTGAAAGTATTCTATCCCCTTGTCGATTGCCCTTAGTCTTGTGTTGGCATAGGGCTCATCCGGAGTATTAAAGGCCACACCCGTGTAAGAGCTGTTTTCAAAAAAATTATCTCTAGAGTCTAGTGGCTTACCTTCAGTTCTATACATTGCAACATAGGGGGTTGGAGTATCAGCTGATACTTCTCCAATCCAACTATCCTTAATCAACAGCTCATAATCACCGTTTTTTAAAGACACTATTTTTGATAGTTGCCCATCACGAGAAATAAGCTCTACCGAAGAGGGTTTTATATCTACAACATCAAAACCCTCAACCTCTTCCGAAACAAAACCGCTATTTAGATAAAACTTAAAACCCGAAAGCAAATCAAAACCAAACAACCGCACACCCTGAGACTCTTCGTTGTTTAAATATGTGTGTTCTTTTAATCTTGCTTGCCAAATCTTTCCAGAGGAAGGGCTAACCAAAACCTCTAATTTATCATTTTGGATTTGAATAAAATCATTTGATTCGCCTGGCGGCAGAAGCTTCTCACTATTATTTCGTTCTATAAATGTTGCCTCAGCAAACTCCTGCTTAATTTCTTTTTCCGCATTCCACGACAAAAACAAAACATATGACAAAACCGCAACCGAGCCTATGTATACATATCTCCAATTCATTTTTTTACCTCATCTATGCCGCCAGTTGACCATGGACCACACCTAATAATCCGCAATATTGAGTAGTAGCCACCAACAAACACACCATGAACCTCAATACTTTCTTTAGCATACTGAGAACAGGTTGGCTCAAACCTACAATTCTTTCCAAACATCGGGCTTAAATATTTTTGATAGAAGCCAATTAAAAACATTAACAACCCCTTCATATTAATTATCTCCTTGATTAATCACAAAATCATCAAGAGCCACATTAAAATCATAAGAAATATTTTTAAATCCAACCTCCAAAAAACCCCTCCTTACAATCACAATATATCCCCCACCCAACAAACGCTTCCTGAAAACCTCCCTAGCCCATCGCTTAATTTTATTGCGATGAACCGCCAAAGCATAATCCCTTTTTTTGACTATAATTTTAAGTTTTTGATCTTTAGATTCAACATCAAAGAATATTGATGCATAACTTGACTGAAAAATTTTTTTTGAAATAACGAAGCCTAAATTAAGCGGTTAGTACTTTGCGACCCTTTTTTCTTCTGTTGGCAATAATCGCCCTGCCCGCCTTGGTTGACATTCTTGCCCTAAAACCATGAGTTCGCTTTCTTTTTAATGTGCTGGGTTGAAATGTTCTTTTCATAATTACTCAAAAAATTAGGCGTGAATTATAAAGCATTGTGGGCGAATTGAAAGAAAAAAAATTTAAAAATAAATACCTTAGATACCAACAAGTTATCCACAGAAAATACATATGCTTATGCTGTAGATATCTTGTTAATTTTTGTTAGACTAACCTCTCCAACGGAGGTCTTATAAATTGAAATTTTGGTCAGAATGCACTGAAAAACTTGAAACCAAGCTATCACAAGAAGAGTTTAATACATGGATTAAACCACTCCGAGCCAATATTAACAAAAATGAGCTTGAAATAAGCGCCCCAAATGATTTTGTCCTCACCTATGTTAAGGAAAATCTAGGTCAAATCATAGAGAGTCTTGTTAATAAGTCTGATGAATCGTTGAGCGTAAGGTTTAAAACTTTAGATAAGTCAACATTTGTTGAAAAGCTTAATGTTGCAGAGGAGAATACCCCTGGTTTAGTCCAAAATTTTACATTTGACAGGTTTGTTGAGGGCAAATCAAACCATATGGCGCTGGCAGCCGCAAAACAAGTTGCAGCAAACCCAAAGGGTGACTATAACCCCTTGTTTATATATGGTGGTGTGGGGCTCGGAAAAACACATTTAATGCATGCGGTTGGAAATGAAATACTAAACTCTGATACATCCAAAAGGATAGTTTACGTTCATTCTGAGAAATTTGTTGCGGATATGGTAAAAGCGCTTCAATTAGGCGCTATGAGCGAGTTCAAAGCGTTTTACAGGAATGCTGATGCTCTTTTGATCGATGATATCCAGTTTTTTGCAGGCAAAGAGCAGTCCCAAGAGGAGTTTTTTCACACATTTAACGCACTTCTCGACCGAAACCATCAAATGATATTAACGTGTGACAAATATCCCAAAGAAATAGATGGCCTCGAAGAGCGCCTTAAATCAAGGCTTGGATGGGGTTTGCCTGTTATTATTGAGCCGCCTGAGCTTGAAACACGCGCCGCAGTATTATTAAGCAAGGCCAATTCTATGGGTGTAACCCTTCCAAATGATTGCGCAATTTATATTGCTCAAAGAATCAGGTCTAACATAAGAGAGCTCGAAGGCGCCCTAAAAAGGGTGGTTGCAAACTCGCGCTTTGCTGACCAGGAAATCGACGTTCCTTTTGTCAAAGAGGCCCTTAAAGATTTGTTTGTTATCTCGGCTAAAATGGTAAGCATAGATAATATACAAAAAACAGTAGCAGAGTATTACAACATCAAACTCTCAGATCTACTATCAAAAAGAAGAAGCAGGTCTATTACCAGACCAAGACAATTAGCTATGGCATTAACCAAAGAGCTAACAAACCACAGTCTTCCAGAGATTGGAGAAGCATTCAATGGGCGAGACCACACAACAGTACTTCATGCCTGTAGCAAAATCAAAGAGCTCAGAAAAGAAATCCCCTCATTAGAAGAGGATTATAGAAACCTTAACAGGACACTCACAAATTAAATGGAAATCAACGTTAAAAAAGAGGATATTGTTTCTGCCCTCAATACAACCCTAGGTGTTGTTGAAAAAAGACAAACGCTTCCCATACTTGCAAATGTTTTGTTAGAAGTTGAAGAAAACACATTTAAATTAACAGCCACAGATTTAGAATCTGAAGTAACAACAAGCGGCCCATTATCAAACATAGAATCTGCTGGCAAGACCACAACTTCTGCAAAAAAACTTAATGAGCTTTGTCGATTAATCCCAGACGGAGAAGAAATAAACCTATCTTTGAGCGGGGATAAACTAAACATCAAAACAACCAATGGTAAGTACTCACTATCAACCTTGCCCAGCTCTGACTTCCCTGTTTTTGATATTGACTCTGGCGATTCTCCTCTTCTTATCCCAGCTAAAGACCTCAGGGAGCTAATTAGAAGCACATCTTTTGCTATGGGCAATCAAGATTGGAGGCACTACTTAAACGGTCTTTATCTATCTATTGGTGATGGGGAAATAACAGCAGTTACAACAGATGCTCACAGACTGGCAGTTGCAAATCTTTCCACTCAATCTACCAATTCTTTTTCAGGCATCATTCCAAGAAAATCAATTAATGAAATGTCTAAATTTTTATCAGACGAGGACGGGCAGGCAGAGCTGAAGATTAATGACGCCTCTTTGGAGTTGGTGGTTGGTAATTTAATTTTTAAAAGCAAATTAATAGACGGCAAGTTCCCAGACTATCAGCAAGTAATTCCATCAGGAGAGAGTTCGATTCTTGAAATCAATGTTAAGGACTTTTCAGAGACCTTAAGCAGGGTTTCTGTTTTATCAAGTGAAAAATATAAAGGTATTAGGTTAATTACTTCTAATGATGGTGTAAGAATCTCGGCAAACAATCCAGAGCAAGAAGAGGCTGAAGAATTTTTTCCCGCATCCTATAATGGAGATGAGTTAGATATAGCTTTTAACGTTACTTATCTTCAAGAGATAATGTCTCATATGCAGACAGATACATGTCACATTAACTTCTTTGGATCTGATAAAAGCTGCCTACTTACCCCACCAGGAAGCGAAAGCCCAAAATATGTCGTAATGCCGCTCCTTATATAGGTTTGTGGCCTTTTCTAAAATAGATCTCAGAAACTTTAGGTGCTTTGATTCATTATCCATAGACCTTTCCTCTAATTCAAGCCTGTTCTATGGCAAAAATGGTTGTGGCAAGACCTCAATACTTGAATCTATCTATGTCGCTAGCTCAGGTAGATCATTTAGAACATCTAACCTTGAGTCACTTATAAAAAAAGATAGAGAAGCCTTTAATATAAAGGCTTACGATGATAAAACTGGCTCAATTCTAGAGGTTAATAAAGCCAGAAACAAACCTATTAATATAAAAATTAATGACTCAAAAGTAACCATTAGTGAACTAGTAAGGGCCTTTCCTTCATTTTCTATTGATAGCAAAACATTTTTTTATAATGACAATGCTCCAGAATATAGAAGAAAACAGTTGGATAGAGGTCTTTTTATTGGCTGCCCTGATTATGCTAAAGATTGGTTTGGTTATTTCCGATCTTTAAAACAAAGAAATGCTGCGCTAAAACTTGGTGATATTTCTCAAGCAAATGCTTATGATCCACTCCTAGTAGATCATGGAGAAAGGCTAAATATTTTAAGAGAAAATCTCATAAATGGAGTTAAAGATATTTATACTGAATTAGTTAAAAAACTAGCAACAGAAAACACAAGAGCTAAAATTTTTTCTGATTTAGAAATCCATCTTAATCCTGGTTTTGATAGCAAGTTAGGTCTGTTAGAAGATCTTAAAGGCTCAAATAGCACTGATCTAAAAAGAAAAATTACAACGCTTGGTCCCCATAAAGCAGATGTTTTATTTGAAAGTAAGGACTCACTAATCAAAGATATTTTTTCACGCGGAGAACAAAAATTACTTTCGATTCTTTGGTCACTTTCACAAAACATTTACTTGGAGCGAACGTTTAATTTGAGTCCCATCCTGCTTCTCGATGATCTGTCTTCTGAACTAGATGCGGAGATGTTAGAGTGCTTTTTGCCCACCTTAAAATATATTGAAAATCGTTTCGTTTTTTCAAACATTGTTGACCTATTTGGTAGTAAAATAACTGATAGAAAAATATCATATAAAAAGTTCCACGTGGAACAATTAAAATAAAAAAAATGCCAAAAAAGAAACAAGAAGATAAAAAATATGACTCATCCAATATTCAGGTTTTAAAGGGTTTAGAGGCAGTCAAAAAAAGGCCAGGAATGTACATCGGGGATACAGACGATGGTTCTGGTTTGCATCATATGATTTTTGAGGTAGTTGATAACTGTATTGATGAGGCGATGGCGGGCCACTGTTCACAGATCGACATTATAATTAACAAAGATGAATCAATAACAGTTAAAGACAATGGGCGGGGCATACCCGTTGATACTCACAAGGGCGAGGGAGTTCCTGCGGCTGAATTAATCATGACAACCCTTCATTCTGGCGGAAAATTTGATGATAACTCATACAAAGTATCTGGTGGGCTCCATGGTGTGGGGGTTTCGGTTGTTAATGCGCTATCAAAGGAATTAACCCTTACCATTTGTAGAGATGGGGGCATGTATCAACAAAAATATAGTGAAGGTCTGGCAACCACTAAACTGAAAAAAATTAAAGCATCCAAGGAAACAGGAACAGAAATCACATTTCGCGCTTCAGACAAAATTTTTACTTCAATAAACTTTGAAGCAGATAGGGTTAATAAAAGGGTTCAAGAGCTTTCTTTCCTTAATGCTGGGGTAAATATTGAAGTAACTGACGCGAGGACCGGTAAATCAAAAAAATTTAAAAATGATGGCGGTGTATCAAGCTATGTTGATTATCTTAGAGGAAGAAAAACAGCTTTATCCCAAACAATTGAGTGCGAAGGCGGCCAAGATGGTGTAACAGTTGAGGTTGCCATGCAATGGAATGATTCATATAACGAGAGCGTATTATGTTATACAAACAATATACCCCAAAAAGATGGCGGTACACATCTATCTGGATTTAGGTCAAGCCTTACTAGGGTTTTAAAAGCTTTTGTAAAAAAAGAGGAGCTTAACAAAAATTCCCCAGTAGAGTTGCTTGGTGAAGATGTTAGAGAAGGGTTAATAGCAGTTATTTCAGTTAAAGTGCCAGATCCAAAATTTTCTTCTCAAACCAAAGAAAAGCTTGTCTCATCAGAGGTAGAGGGGATCGTTAGTACGGTTTTAAGCAAAGGCCTTAATGAGTTTTTGTTAGAAAACCCTAAAGAAGCACTTGCAATACTTTCTAAGGTTTCAGAAGCTGCGCTAGCACGAGAAGCGGCCAGAAAGGCCAGGGAAATGACAAGACGAAAGGGTGTTTTAGAATTAGCAGGACTGCCAGGAAAGCTTGCAGACTGCCAAGAAAAAGATCCAGCTCTTTCTGAGATATATTTGGTAGAGGGTGACTCTGCTGGTGGCTCTGCTAAACAGGGTCGCAATAGAAAGTATCAGGCGATATTACCCTTAAAAGGTAAAATTTTAAATGTACAAAAAGCAAGAATTGACAAAGTGCTATCGTCTGCAGAGATTGGAACCCTTGTAAAAGCAATGGGATGCGGAATAGGCACAGAAGATTTTGATATTGATAAGCTTAGATACCACAGAATTATAATTATGACAGACGCTGACGTTGATGGATCTCACATAAGAACCCTGCTTTTAACTTTCTTTTATCAGCAATACTTTGATATTTTAGAAAGAGGGCATGTATATATTGCAATGCCCCCTTTATATAAAATTAGCAAAGGAAAATCATTTATTTATGCATCAGATGAGGATGAAAAAGACAAAGCCATAAAAGAGCTCTCTAAGTCTGGCTCAAAAGGCATTGATGTACAAAGATATAAGGGTCTTGGTGAAATGAACCCAGATCAGCTCTGGGATACAACCATGGACCCTGAAAATAGGAGAATGATGAGGGTAGATATAGCAGATGCCCAAGAAGCTACCGACATGTTTGAGACTTTAATGGGTGATGATGTCGAGCCTAGGAGAGAATTCATTGAAAGCAACGCTCTCTCAGTATCAAACTTAGACATTTAATAGGCTTAGCAACAATATTTTTTATCGTTAAAAAATCGAACGCTCTAGTTTGATTCATACTAAACATACACAACAATTCAGTTAAGCATCATTTTTTGGAAAAATAAAAATTAATGCAGACTTTTGTCTAATTTAATATTAAGCTTTCTAAATATTTTGGCAGTTCAGATATATCTATCCTTCTTTGCTGCATTGTATCTCGGTCACGAATTGTTACTGTGCCATCATCAAGAGTGTTAAAGTCAACAGTTATACATAAAGGCGTCCCAATTTCATCATGTCGCCGATAGCTTTTTCCAATATTGCCAGAATTTTCAAGCAAAACCCTGCCTAATCTTAATTTTTGAAGGTCTTGTTTTATGTTTAATGCGATCTTTACCAAACCCTCATGATTCTTCTTTAATGGTATAACAGCAGCCTTTATTGGTGAAAGATGTGGCTTCAAATTTAGTACGGTTCTGCTTTTTCCATCTTCAAGTTCCTCAACTTTATAGGCCTCATTTAAGACAGCAAGCACTCCCCTATCTACACCTGCGGAAGGCTCAATTACATATGGAACGGTCCACGACTTTGTTTCTTGGTCCTGTATCGCTAGCCTTGCGTTTGATTCGTTGTTCTCCATTACAGAGGAATGTATCTCTAGTTCTGATTGATTTTTACTATGCGAGCCTAAATCAAAATCTGTTCTATTAGCAATACCTTCCAACTCCTCAAGACCATGCGGAAACTTATACATTATATCTACAGTAGCTTTTGAGTAATGAGCAAGCTCATCCTTTGGGACATGATATAACTCTAAACTATTTCTGCTGACACCCTGCTCATTCCACCAATTCAACCTTGCTTCAACCCAAGACTCATGCCACTGCTCATCTGTTCCTGGGGTAACAAAAAACTCAAGTTCCATTTGCTCAAATTCTCTTACTCGAAATACAAAATTTCTTGGGGTTATTTCATTCCTAAAAGCTTTTCCAATCTGCGCAATACCAAACGGTAGTTGCTTAGATGTTGAATCTACTACGTTTTTAAAGTTTGTAAAAATATGTTGAGCCGTTTCAGGCCTTAAATATGCAAACGATTCATTGTCCTCAACGGGGCCTACCGAAGTTTTAAACATTAAATTAAAAGGCCTTGGCTCTGTAAGATTATTCGAGCCACAAGATGGGCAGTTTTCAGATTTTAATTGGTCAGCTCGCCATCTAGACTTGCAGTCCTTGCAATCTACAAGTGGGTCAGTAAAGGTATCTTCATGGCCTGAAAATTTCAAGACACTTGGCTTTGTTAATATAGATGCATCCAAACCTTCCACATCATCTCTATCAAAAACCATCTCTCTCCACCATGATTGCTTAAGGTTATTTTTAAGCTCAACACCTAATGGACCGTAATCATAAAGGCCTTGTAAGCCTCCATAGATTTCATTTGATTGAAAAATAAACCCCCTTCTTTTGCAGAGAGCTACAAGTTCTTCCATTGTTTGTGCTGTCAAAATAATCCCGTTTGTTTCATTCTTGAGAAAACTACATTATGCAGTTATTTTAATTATATCTATAGAGTTTTTGTGCAACTCTCTTCATAAAATCCTATAAACTTAGCAAGCAACGGTTAATAATTTAATTAAAAACTATAAATGAAACCAATCTTCTATATTCTTACCATTTATCCGCTGAAATTTGCATTTCTTGTTTTTGATAGCATGTTTAAAGTTTTACCCATCAGCGCCCTCATGCTTTTATCACCATTTAAAGTAACTAGAAAAAATTTATCTATTGCATTTCCTGATCTTAAAAACCCCGAGTTAGATTTGCTTGCAAAAGAAAGCTATAGAGAAACTATCAAAAGCATTTATGAAACTTTATACACTTGGTCACGGCCGCATAAAAAAATTATTTATATCACCAAAAGAATTAATAATAGATTTTTATTTAATACGCCAGACCAAAAGGATGGCTTAATAATTTTTGCACTTCATAACAGAAGTATAGATTTTCTATTAAGATGGCTAAGCTCTCAAAGATCTCATATATCTCTTTATAAAAAGATCAAATCAAAACCCATTAATACCTTTGTTAAAAAATTTAGAGAAGAGAGAAATTGTAAAATGGTTGAAACTGGGATAGGTGGAGTAAAAACTATTCTCAACTCTTTAGAAAATAATCAAATGACATGCATGGCATCTGACCAAGTTCCGGCTCGTGGGCTTGGAGTTTATTCAAAATTTTTTAATCACGAATGTTATTCATTTGCACTTGCTCCAAAGCTTGCAAGGAAATCTAAGAAGAGGATTTTATTGTCATACTTATCTTATGAAAAAGACATTGGTTATATTATTAATTTCAAAAAGCCTAGCTCTGAAATTTATTCTGATAGGGGTGTTGATATTATGAATTTAGAAATGGAGGATGAGATTAAAAAATCTCCAGCAGAGTATTCATGGGAATACAAAAAATTTAGAAGACTCTCTCAAGAACCCAAAGATATTTATAAAACTTAACGACGCCAAAAGGCTGGCATGAATAAGACAAGCAAGGTAAAAATTTCAAGCCTTCCTAAAATCATAGCCAAACACAAAACCAACTTTCCAAGCCCGGTAACATTTGCATAGTTGTTTGCCACATCACCCAAACCAGGTCCCAAATTATTTAAGCAAGCACCTACAGAAGAAAAAGCTGTTTCAAAATCCAGGCCAGTTCCAAGCATAGCCATGAGTAAAAACATGAAAACAAAAACATAAATAGAAAAAAATCCCCACACCTTTTCAGCAATTTTTGCATCAATCACCTTGGTGCCAATCTTCGAAGAAAGCACTGCATTTGGATGAATCGTATTCAATATTTCTTTGTATGCCTGATTAATCATTATTAAAACCCTCCAAGCTTTAATACCCCCACCAACAGACTGAGAACACGCTCCCATAAATGCACCAACAAGCAAAAGGTATGGTAAAAAACCAGGCCAAAGCGAAAAGTTTTCTGTTGTAAAACCAGAGGTTGTTACTGCTGAAACAACATGGAAAACAGTTGAACTAAAAGCAGAAAAAATATCCGCATATGAGTTACTTATAATATGATAAATTAATGAAATTGCAATAATTAAAAGCACAACAGATAAGAAAAATCTAAACTCTGAATCATAAAAATATTTGAGAGGCTTTCCTCCAAAAATGGCAGCGTAATGAACTGCAAACGATGCAGCTGAAAGTAGCATAAAAATGATACAGACTGCTTCTATTAGTGCGCTATTAAAAAATCCAATACTTTCATCATGTGTTGAAAACCCACCCCCGGCTACAGTACTTAAGCTGTGTGCAAATGAATCAAAAAAACTCATTCCAGAAAGAAAATATAATGCTGCACAAGCAACGGTGAGACCTACATATATTTTCCATAAAGCCTTTGCACTATCAGTTATTTTTGGAGTAAGTCTTTGGTTGCCATGGCTCCCAGGCAGCTCCATTTTATATAGCTGGCCACCCCCAATTCCTAAGGCTGGCATTACTGCCACTGCCAAAACTATTAACCCCATACCACCAATCCACTGAAGAAGTTGCCTATATAAGAGAATTGATTTTGGAAGATTGTCTAGACCAACAATTGTAGTTGCGCCAGTTGTTGTTATTCCTGAAACTGATTCAAAAACAGCATCGCTGACGTTGAGCCCAAAAAAGTAAAACGGAACCGATCCAGCGCAAGCTAGAACAACCCAGAACAAGGTCGTTATGATAAAGCCATCAGAAATATTAAGAGGTAAATTTTGTTGACGAGCTCCCCCCCATATAGCCCCACCTAAAATTAAAAAAAATAAAAAAGAGTATAAAAATATCTCGCTCTCGGATTCGTTGTAAGTATAAGCAATAATTAAAGGCGGCAAAAATGAGAGACTAAATATTCCGAGCAAAATGCCCAAAAGGTTAAGAATTGATTTGTAATTCATCAGTCTTCTAGAAAAAGATTTTCTATTTTTTCTTTATCCGTTTTTCCGAGAATAAAAACGATAATTCTGTCATATGGTTTCAGAAGCAAGTCTTTTGAATGCATAAATATTTCTTCTCCTCGTATCACTGAGGCAATGACACAGCTTTCTGGAAGAGGAAGCTCAGAAATGGGTTTATCAAAAAAACCTTCAGTAAACTTATTTTTATGAATTATTCCCTCGATTGCTTCCGCACCACTTTGCATTTTAAAAATTACATCTTGGGGAACATCGCCTTTTGCCAGATGCTGCAAAACCATTGAGACAGTAAGTCGTTGAGGAGAGAGAGCTATATCAACAAAATTTTTAGGTAGTATATTTATATAAGTATAATTATTTACAATAATAATAGTTTTTTTGGCCCCAAGTTTTTTTGCAAGAAACGCTGACATAATATTTGTTTCGTCATCGTTCGTTAAAGCGCAAAAAATATCTATGTTTTCTATATTTTCATTTTTTAACAGCTCTTCATCAGATCCCGCCCCTTTTAGGACAATTGTTCTATTTAATTGTCTTGAAAGGGCCTCGCACCTCTCTTGGTCTGGCTCAATAATTTTAATTTTATAGTCACTTTCTAGTTTTTGGGCTAATGTAAAGCCTATTTTCCCTCCACCTACGATCATTATTCGTGATGATGAGGTGTCTTGTAGCCTCATCTCATGAACAACACCGTCAATATCGCTTTCTGCTGCAAGAAAATATATCTCATCATTTTCTTTTATAATTGTTTTTCCATCTGGAATTAATGGCTTTCCTTTTCTATAAATGGCAGGAACATAAGTGTCCGTATCCGGGATATCACTTTTAATGCTTTTAAGCTCCCTGTTTACTAACATTCCATCTTTTCTGGCCTTTACTGATACAACCTTTATTAATCCATTGGCAAATGTCTCTATTTGTTCTGCCCCTGGATGTTTAATTAAGTCTACAAGATGATCTGTTACTTCGTTTTCTGGCCCTATAGCAATATCTATATTTTTTTCACCAAATGCTTTTAATGATTCAAGGTAAGAAGAGTCGGAAAGCCTGCAAATTGTTTTTTTAACATTAAATTTATATTTAGCAATTTGGCATGAAACAATATTCACTTCGTCACTATTGGTAACAGCTAGCAAAATAGTGTCTTCATTTGCTCCAGCTTTTTCAAGCGTTATTGGGTGTGAGGCATGCCCAATTTCTGTGGCTAGATCAAAGTCCTCCTGAAGCTTCAAAAGTTTCTCTTTATTTAGATCAACAATGCTCACTTCATACCCTTGTCTTGAAAGTGTTGAGGCAAGGCTGCTGCCCACCTTTCCAGCGCCAAGTATTAAAATTTTCATTAGTATAAATTAAACCTCTTTTTGTTGAATTGGAAGAATTGCGGAGACTAAATTATTCTTTAAAAAATCTAGCATATGAGTTTGCCGCATCTGATGCAGAAATAATGCGCTTACCAGGAAATTGTAAGTGAGTAATAACTATTGCTGAATCGACTGTTTTTGCAAGCAACCCATTCGAAAAAAATTTAAATCTATCCCCCGAGAGATCAACTTCATTGGTCCTATACTCCTCTAAACCATGAACCTTAATATCAATATTATTTTTTTCAAAAAAAAGTCCTGGCCAACCAATAAACGCCTTATATTTTTGAATTATTTCTTTAGTTGTATCCTTTTGAAAATTTACCCTGCCCGATAATTTATCAATTTTTGAACAATAGCTGGCTTGAGCATTATCTTGGTCGGCGGGAATAATTTTTTTATTTAAAATATTATTAAGATCATTTTTAATATTTTTAATGCATAAAGAAGTGAGTTTTTGCTCAAGATTAATTTTATTATCTGATTCCAAAATATCCGTTTTGTGAAAGCAATAAACTGGTCCCTCGTCCATTCCCTTTGTCATTTTCATAATGGATATTCCGGTCTCATTATCATTATTAAGAATCGATGATTGAATAGGCGAAGCTCCTCTATATTTTGGCAACAGTGAGAAATGTATATTAATTGGAGCAATATTTGGGGCCTCTAACATCCAGTTAGGTAATATTTTTCCATATGCAGAAACAACTAAAAAATCAAAATCTAACGCCTCAATTTCACTCTTAAATGATTCTCCTAGAGTTACAGGCTTAAAAACAGGAATTCCTAGTTTTGATGATTCGGCAGAAACGGGCGATGCTTCCTTCCCCTTGCCCCTGTTAGATCTTTTATCGGGTTGGCTAATAACTCCAACAACATCAAAACCCTCTTTAACTATAGAGCTTAGTATGAGCGCAGAAGATTTTGGGGATCCAGCAAATAAGACTTTCATATTTTATTTAAATTCGCTTAAATTCTTTTATTTTCTGCTATTTAGATGCTTTCTTTCGTATTCTGTCTCTTTTTAGAGGTGAAAGATAGTCTACCATTAGTTTTCCTTCTAGATGATCTATTTCATGCTGAATACAAACCGTTAGAAGCCCAGATGGTTCTGCTTCATGAAAAACACCATCTGTATCTTGCCATCTAAGATAAATATTATCTGGTCTGGTGATTTCTTCAGTTACACCAGGAACGGAAAGACAGCCTTCTGTAAATGAAAAGAGACTTTTGTCATTTAAAATCTTAAATTCTGGATTAATAAAAATTTTTGGGTCATTTCTTTCTTCTGAAAGGTCCATTACTATAATTCTTTCATGTATATCAACTTGAGTGGCTGCTAAACCTATTCCATTTTCTGCATACATAGTTTCAAGCATGTCAGCTGTTATTTTTTTTAAACTTTTGTCGAATTTTTTAACCGGAACAGCAACCTTTCTTAGCCTGGGGTCCGGAAATGTTAAAACTTTCAATATAGCCATATACACATTATATGTTCATTCTTTATAATCAACATCTTTATTTTTCGCAAAAGGAGCTATTTTATGTCTGATAACATCTCAGTTTCAATATTTATGGGTTCAAAGTCTGATCTGCCTATAGTTCAGTCTGCTTCAGATACATTGAATGAATTTAATGTTTCCCACCGTATGTTTATTCTTTCTGCTCACAGAACTCCAGAAGAGGTGGTTAAGAGAGTCAGAGAATCTGAACAAAATGGAGCGAAAGTATTTATCGCAGCAGCGGGAATGGCTGCTCATCTTGCAGGAGCTATTGCAGCCCAGACCACAAAACCTGTTTTAGGGATACCTCTTGGAGGAGGTGACTTAGATGGGATGGATTCATTGCTTGCAACTGTTCAAATGCCTAAAGGAGTTCCAGTTGCAACTTTTGCAATTGGAAAGTCTGGAGCAATAAATGCTGCTCTGTGTGCAGTGCAAATATTAGGAACCTCAAATGAAAAAATTGCTCAAATGTTAATAGACTATAAGTCTAAAATGCACGCCGATGTATTGGCTGCGAATGAGTCCATTCAATAAAATAATTTGAAAGAATTTTCATGCTCAATCGAGGCATCGAATTGGCTAAAAGCAGGCAAAATATTAATCCATCCAACCGAGGGAGTATGGGGTCTTGGTTGCGATGCATTTAACACCAATGCATGTAAAAAAATTTCAACTCTTAAGCAAAGACCTGATAATAAAAACTTCATCTTGTTGTCCCCATCCATTTCTTTTGCAATAGAACATTCTGCTGAAATAAATGCTTTGCAACAAGAGTTTTTAGAGTCTGTATGGCCAGGACATGTAACTGTTATTTTGCAAGCAAATAACCTAATACCACCAAGCATTAAAGCTATAGATAATACTGTTGCAATAAGAGTAAGCAATCACTTACCCATTATAAACCTTCTTAATTCATTTAATGGATTAATGGTTTCAACATCTGCAAATATCAGCAATCTACCAACCCCTAATTCAATTGATGATATAAAAAAAATATTTAATGATATAGATGTTGCAGTGTATGCTCATGATAACGGAGATGCATCAAAACCATCCTCAATCATAGACTTAAACACCATGGAATATATCCGTGAATAAATTGAATAAAAATAACCTTGCAGAAATTGAATCGAGGCTCAAATCTGTTCAAAAAAACATAGACAAAAAACTAAATTCTTTGAACAAAAAAGATTCTAAACGGGTCGCCGAAACCTGGAATAGAAAACAGGGTGGCGGGGGTTTATCTATAACTATTAATGGAGATGTTATAGAAAAAGCTGCAGTTAATTATTCTTCTATATCAGGAAATAAATTGCCTGCCGCATCATTAGCAAAAAATCTTAAATCAAAACAATCCTCAAAATTTCATGCAGTAGGAGTGTCTGTAATTTCTCACCCAAATAATCCTTTTTGCCCCACCAGTCACATGAATATTAGGATCTTTTTGGAAATTAAAAGAGATGGAACAATTATTAACTGGTGGATTGGGGGTGGGTTTGATTTAACTCCATTTATTCCATCGAAGAAAGATGCTGCATTCTGGCATCAGCAAGCCAAAGAAACATTAGATAGATTTAATAAATCTTACTATAGAAGATTTGCAAAGAATTGTGATGAGTACTTTTTTCTTCCTCACAGAAATGAAAACAGAGGAATAGGCGGTATCTTTTTTGACCAACTACAGCATAAAGATATCGACGCCAGCCTGCATTTATTAGAAGAAACATCTGAATCCTATATTAATGCTTATGAAAAAATTATTTTGGAGCACAGAAATAGTAAATTTTCTAAAGATGAAAAAGATTTTCAGCTATACCGAAGAGGGCGATATGTTGAGTTCAATCTTTTGTTTGATAGGGGTACTAAGTTTGGAATTGAATCCAATGGAAGAGCAGAATCTATATTGGCCTCCCTCCCCCCGTCTGTTTCATGGCCTCCATTAAAATCATCGCGCCTAAAAACCAAAGAAAAAAACTTAATAAAATTTATTAATAAGAGTTGGAGTGAGCGACTCTAATGTCAGGGATAATAAAGTTAGGTGTAATTGGAGATCCAATCAATCACTCGTTGTCACCAAAGTTGCATAAATTATTTGCAGAAAGAGCAGATATAGAAATTGAATACTTGGCTTTTAGAGTGGCTAGCTTAAATTTAGAAAGCTTTATTAAGAACTTTTTTATCGATGGCGGCACAGGGTTGAATGTAACTCTTCCTCACAAAGTAGACTGTCTAAATTCTGCCGATGAATTTTCACCTATAGTAAAAAAAATAGGGGCTGCAAATACATTAAGGAAAGTAAAGGGGTCTAATAAAATTT
>Ga0255755_1001767_pt1 | contig 18610 bp, 14 predicted proteins | sample 011ome_18_FD_179955 | JGI IMG/M metagenome (GOLD analysis project Ga0255755, IMG submission 179955) | Coastal salt marsh microbial communities from the Groves Creek Marsh, Skidaway Island, Georgia - 011501BT metaG (version 2) | ecosystem: Environmental > Aquatic > Marine > Intertidal zone > Salt... | reverse complement strand
TGGGACCAAAGCGAGAGGGTGATATTGCCGATGAACCCTATATTGATTATGCCGCCACTATTCAGGCTTTGTTTGAGGAGGTGGTGTTAAAGCTGATGGACCACTACCTTGGCGACATCATCAAGGAAACTGGCAAGCTGGCCTTTTCCGGTGGAGGGGCCCTCAATGTTAAGCTCAATCAAAAGATTATTGCTCGTGATGAGGTGAAGGAGCTCTATGTTCAGCCAGCTTCTGGGGATGCGGGCACGGCTGTAGGTGCGGCCTCCTATGTATTGATGAAACGTGGCATAAAGCCTGAAAAGATGGAGCATGTTTATCTTGGTCCGAAATTTTCCAATGAAGATTGTATCCAAGCTTGTGAAGCGCATCCGGAAAAACCTAGTTATGAGTTGATTGATCAAGTACCTCAAGCCGTTGCTAAGGTTTTGGCAGAGGGTAACCCGGTTGCCTGGTTTCAGGGCCGTATGGAGTTTGGTCCAAGAGCATTGGGCGGTCGTTCTATCATTGGTTGTCCCAGTGCACCAGGTGTTGCCAACAGAATCAATGAGCAAATCAAGTTTAGAGAACGTTGGCGGCCATTCTGCCCGAGTATGCTAGATCGCGTAGCTCCCGAAATGTTTAAGAATGATCATCCTGCACCTTTTATGACGTTTACTTTTGAGGTGAATGAGGAATGGAAAACTCGGGTGCCAGAAGTGGTTCATGAGGATGGCACTGCGAGAGCGCAGGCACTGAAGAAAGAGTTTAATCCTCGTTATTACGAGCTGATGGAAGAGATGGAAAAACTCACCGGTAACGGTGTGGTTCTGAATACATCACTGAATCGCCGTGGCGAGCCGATGATCTGTTCACCCACTGATGCGTTAAATATGTTCTTTGGTTCAGATTTACAGTATCTGATTATGGAAGATGTATTGGTTGTAAAGAAGAATAAAGAGGAAGTTTGATGTATATCTTGGGGGTACATACAGGTCATGATGCTGGAGCCTGTCTTTTTAATGGGCTTGAATTAATTGCATTCTGTAAAGAGGAGCGAGTCTCTAGAATTAAAAATGATGGAGGCTTTTTCAATCTTCAGTCTATTGATGAGGTTCTCAAGATAGCTGGTATCTCGCGCGGTGAAGTAGATGCGGTTGCATTCACTCGAATGGGTTTTCCTTTGGATTGCTTTAAACAGACTAGTCGTCCGGTAAAAGACTTGGTGAGAAAAGCTTTAGGAAAGCAGCGTTCTAGATTGTTAGCAAGTGAGATGCGAAAACAGCAATGTTCAGCAGAAGAAAAGGTACTAAATTATTCTACTGTAAGGAAGTTGATGGGGTTAAGGGGGGATTGTGAAGTTGTATTCACCAACCATCATTATGCGCATGTATTGGGCTCATTTAAGTACACAGATTGGAAGACAGATAGCCTTTATATAAGTTGTGATGGGGGCGGTGATGGCGCCCATTACTCTGTATATTACTATGATGGTGATTCTTTAGAATGCCTATATGGCAGTGATGAAACATTGATGTCTAAGCAGCAGAATCCTGGTGCGTCAATAGGATTGGCCTATGCCTATGCAACTAAATATACGGGATTTCAGCCAAATCGTCATGAAGGGAAGTTGACTGGCCTGGCGGCCTTTGGGACCCCCGTCGTAGCTGATCAAATTGTAGGGGCTATAAGGGTAACTGAAAAAGGCTGGCTTGATTCTAGCCTGCATAGTGGTGGGGAGCTCAAGCAGTTTTTAGAAGGTATCTTTGAAGGTTTAAGTAGAGAAGATGTAGCGGCATCTATACAAACTGCTTCTGAAAAAATTATTGTAAATTGGGTTAAGCAACTAATATCTATAAAGACAGTAAGTTATATTGGTTTAAGTGGTGGGGTTTTCTCTAACGTTAAGCTAAACCAGTGTATTGCAGAACTAGAAGGCGTTAGAGAGGTGTTTGTTTTCCCTGCGATGGGGGATGAGGGGCTTCCTGTTGGAAATTGTATAGATTATCTGATTAATAAATATGGCCTTAATAATATAAACAGGGAGAGGATCGACCATGTTTATTTAGGGTGGGCTTACAAGTCAAAAGATTTAATGAGTTTAGCTGAAACCTTGGGCTTTAATATAGAAAGAAGTGAAAGCGTTGCAAAAAAAGCTGCGGAACAATTAGCTGGCGGTAAGGTGGGCGCAACATTTTATTCTGCTATGGAAATGGGGCCGCGAGCACTTGGGGCTAGAAGTATTCTAGCTAGCCCAGAAAAAAGAGATATTAACGATAGTATCAATGCTCGCTTAGAGCGTACAGAGTTTATGCCATTTGCACCCTATGTGTTGCCTGAAGACGCTGAAAAAGTTTTCGATATTGATGACACAAATCGTTATGCCTGTGGATTTATGACCATAACTACCAATGTGAAGGAAAAATATAGGGATCAAATAGCTGCAGTGGTTCATGTAGATGGCACTGCAAGGCCGCAGATTGTTGAGCGAAAAAATAACTGGCTCTACTACGATATATTGAAAGAGTTTAAAGAACTTACAGACATACCATGTCTGGTTAATACTAGCTTCAATGCCCACGAAGAACCAATCATTAATACACCAGGGGAAGCTTTAACGGCATTAAAAGATAATCGTGTGGATTTTCTCATCTGTGAAGAAGGGTTGGTTTACTGCAATGAAAACAATGCCGCGTAATTAGTTTATCGGTTTTTTGTGAGATTACTTCCACTCTAGTCCTGGCAACAAATGATTGTGATGGATAAATAAAAAATTGAGGTTATATTTAACCAATGCAAGACTTAGCTGATGACCACTCACTCACATTTAGTATCATTATTCCAGCATACAACTACGGTGGCACATTAGGTCGAGCTGTAGACTCTGTACTTAGCCAAGAAGGCGATGATTACGAAATTATTATTGTTGATGATGGCTCAACGGATGATACTGCCTTGGTTGCAAAAGCTTATTGTGACAAATTTCCAGAAAAAATTACTTATTACTTACAAAGCAACCAGGGTCCAGCAGCAGCAAGAAACAAAGGGGCTTCTGTTTCGATAGGTGAGTACCTATTTTTTCTTGATGCTGACGACGAGATGGCACAAGATCTTTTGAAAACTCTCCGGCAATATATTCAAAAGGAGGGTGCAGTTGATTGTCTTATCGGCGATCATATTTCAATCGATCAGGATGGAAAAACTTCGTACAGTATGACTCATCCTTTGCCTGATACTAGAGAGAGATGTTTCTCATCTTACCTTTCTAAGCAATTGAATTTATCTCACTGTGCCAAATTAGTTCATCGTCGTGTCTTTGATAAGGTGAGCTACCCTGTTGAGCTGCGAAATTCTGAGGATATTCCTTTTGTTGCCCATGTGTTGGCTCTTTATGATTGTAAGCTGGTCAGTGAGCCTATGGCAGTTGTACATAAGCACAGAGATAGTCTTCGTCATAATGAAGTCTATGCGAGGAAAGGTGGTGAAAAGGTCGTTGATTATGTTTTTAACTATGATTTGCTGCCAGGGTGGGCAAAAAAATATGAGAAAAATTATAGGGCAAGGCGTTGTTTGTCTTTATTTCGAACTCTTTATTTATCAGGGAACAAGAAAGAAAGCCTGAGCTTTTTTAAGAAAGCACTAAGCCTGTCTCCATTTTTGTCTTTAAGGCCGGGATATTTAAAAAAAGCGCTTAGAGTTTTTTTTAGTGGCTAGTATTTTTTTTATAGTATTGCTGTTCTATCTACAGTAAATAAGTGGCTTTAAATTTTTTTAGCCATAATTTTTATTGCTTGGCGGTAGGTTTGTACCTGTAGATGCTTGCGTTATCACCCCTTTTGTTTTTTTCACTATATACCCGCGTTAATTTATTATTAGAGAATATATCGTTTCCTATATCCTTTTTCTTTCTTATTACAATTGTATAGTCATAGCGTCGGTATTTTTTGAGTTTTCCAACAGAAATATTGGTGCTTTTATTATGGGCTTTCGCATAATACTGGATAGTGGTTTCATCCGTTAATATCTTGCTTCCTTGGGGCAAGTTTTCAGCTGCCCAAATAGCTGTATTTTTGATATAGCGTTTAGAGCTGGACTGAATAATACTGTCCGCTAGGTTGTAGAATAAAATAAGACCTGCAAAAAAAAGAATAAAACGCTTTTTTGTGGTCCAGGCTGCTTCTAAATAATTACATAACACTGGTAGCATAAGCAGTAAGGCCGAAATAAGAGCCATAACGGTGTAGCGTGTTGTTATAAAGTATCGTTGTAAAACAAATACAGATAAGATAAGTACATTAAGAATGAAAAAATAATATAGAAGGCCAAAAGCTGGATTGAAATTAATCGGCTGTTGACGGCGCCAGCTTATTAAGTAAAGAATGATATAACCAAGATTTAATGCCTTAATTAGTTTGTAGAAAAGCATAACCATGAGCCCAGATACTAGTATAAGCCCAGCATACTGTTCTGAATATTTATTGAGAATCTGGGATTTAATTATGTTGGCGCTACTATTTAGCGGTGTTAGAAAGTTCTCAGAACTTGTATAAAAGCTAAGAGCATTATCAATTTTACTGAATGCTGGGTGTGAGCTAAATGAGTTTAATGCCATTAAAATAATAGGTGGTAGGCTAATAAGAAACAAATAGTTTAGTAATAGAATTCTCTTGAAGCTATCCATCGGTTTGTGAGTTGCAATCAAAAATAAAGGTAGGCCTAGTAAAATAATAATACCCTCTACACGGAAGATAACGGCAATGAACGTTACTAGTTGCCATATCGTAGCAATTTTTATTGTTGGTGTTTCTAAATAGAGTATGAAGTAATAAAGCGATAGGCTAATAAAGGCCCAGTAGCCAATATCTCGAATGATGAAATCACGATATTCATTTATTGGTTGAAAGCAAATTATAAATAATGCAGCTATCAATAATTGTTTTTTATTGGGTAAAATTTTATGGCTAATGCGTATTAGTGTGTCATTAAGTAGGGCAAATAAAAGACTATTTAAAAAAAAGGCATTTGCTTCTATCGATATTTTCGTTAACTGGTGAATATAAGCTAATATGATGGAATAGAAGGGCCACTTGTGTAATTTGGCCGTGTGCTCTAATCCACCCTTTAAATAAGCATCAGCTAAATTTATATATAGGATGCCGTCAGCATTTATTAAGTCGTCAAAAAAAATTGCGATGAATGATAAGAGTAGGCTTGCTAGAACGACAAGTATACGAATTTGTGTAATGTCTTTTAGTGCTACTTTATTCATAAAATATTATCTGTTAGCTTGCCTGATTCTATTTGGATCGATTACTGAGTCTGATAAGTTGCAATACTTGGGCCAATGGACTGTTTTCGGGTTTTGTGGCTATATAGAAATTTTTTTTCTTCAAGTGTAAATGGTTCTCAAAATTTGTTCTGTTATTGGTGATTTTTCGATAAATTGGTAGCCTTGATTAAAGGCATTTATTGATTTTTTCAGAATGTCTCTATCATTTTGATATCGAGCGCTATGCTTAAAGTTTCTAAGTCTAAGTTTTAAAGAAAGAGAACTGTAAAAAAATTTCATGTCAGAAATATCAATTAAGCCAAGCTGGTTGTCTGGTGTTAGTACAATATTGCCAAAGTGGAGTGATCGAAAATAGATGCCTTTGTCATGGAGTTGTCTAATAAACTTACCGAGTTTTAGTGCCAGTGTATTATCAATACCATTTTTCATTCCCCTTAATGTGGCTCCAGCAAGAGGGTTGTAATGGACAGCGGTACGTTCAATCGAGGGAATTCGAAACAGATTGATAATCGATACGGTTGGTATATTGAGCATTGCCAATTTACTTGCATTCTTTGCAAATCGTTTTGCATAGGGAGAAAAAAGCGCTGTTGATAATAGACGCTTCCGGCGGAATAACTTAAGGTAGCTACCGTCAGGCAATAGTAGAACTTTGTCACCATGACCATCAGACTCAACAACCTCTGCACCTTCGCGCAGTGTTAGATAGTCCTCTTTTGAAAGTTTTTTCATACTGTTGTCTTCTCCATGGCGAGATTATACGAGGGGACCCTGTGGTAAGATACCCGTAAAGTATGAAAGGATAATATTCATGAAATTGGCTGCGCCTCGTTTTGATAAAACCCAGGTTTTAGTGGTAGGTGATCTTATGCTTGATCGCTATTGGCATGGGGCTGCTTCCCGTATTTCTCCTGAGGCTCCGGTGCCTGTTGTGAATGTGGAACAATCTGAGGATCGTATCGGTGGTGCGGGAAATGTGGCATTAAATATAGCTTCTCTGGGGGCCGGTGCTTTTTTGGTGGGGGTTGTTGGAGAAGATGATGCTGCCACTTCGTTAAAAACTCGTCTTGAGTCTGCAGGTATACATTGTGATTTTCAGATATCTGAGACTAAGCCCACGATTACAAAGCTCAGGGTGATCAGCCGCCATCAGCAATTGCTTCGCCTAGATTTTGAAGAGCTGTTTGCAGCAGAAGATTGTGCTCATTTACCACAGAAGACTGAAATGCTGCTGCCTAACGTAGGAGCTTTGGTACTTTCTGACTATGCCAAAGGTGCTTTGAGCGATCCGCAGTCTCTCATTGAGTTGGCCCGCCAAAAGAATGTTCCGGTACTAGTTGATCCCAAGGGAACAGATTTTGAGCGTTATCGTGGTGCAACCTTATTGACGCCAAACTTGGCCGAGTTTGAGGCCGTGGTTGGTGAGTGCCCCAATGAGCAAGCCATTGTGGAAAAGGGGGCTGAATTACTGCAAACATTGGATATAGATGCCCTGTTAATTACTCGTAGTGAGAAGGGGATGACCCTATTACATAAAGGGTCGTGCCAGGATACAGAAGTGCTACATCTACCCGCCCGTGCACGGGAGGTGTTTGATGTTACCGGTGCTGGAGATACGGTGATTTCTGTATTAGCCACAGCGCTGGCCGCGGGTGAAGGATTACCTGAGGCCATGGCGATGGCTAACATTGCCGCTGGCATTGTGGTGGGTAAACTCGGAACAGCGACAGTCAGTATGCCCGAATTGCGACGTGCTATCTCTCAGGAACAGGGATCTGAACGGGGGGTGGTAAACGAGGAACAGTTATTAGTAGATGTGGCTGATGCCCGTGCTCACGGTGAGAAAATTGTATTCACCAATGGTTGTTTCGATATTCTCCATGCCGGTCATGTGGGGTATTTGGAGCAGGCTCGCAAGCAGGGTGATCGATTGATTTTAGCCATTAATTCCGATGCATCGGTGACACGGCTAAAAGGAGAGGGTCGCCCTATTAATCCGGTTGAGCGTCGTATGGCAGTATTGGCGGGATTAGAAGCGGTAGATTGGGTGGTTTCCTTTGAGGATGATACTCCTGAGCGACTACTTGAGCTGATTAAGCCGGATATTTTGGTGAAAGGCGGTGATTACAGTCGCAAGGAAGTGGTTGGATGGGAGATTGTTGAAAGTTACGGCGGTGAAATTGCCGTGTTGGATTTCTTGGATGACTGTTCTACCACGGCAATTGTGGAGAAAATCCAGGAAAAGTAAGGCTTGAAAGTATCGCTGCAAGTAATGTGGATTGTGATAAGCCCCTATGCCTGAGTGGCCAGTGCTTTTGATATATTGTCTTTTAAGTGTTCCGGGTTGATCGTACCTACTATGGCGCTACTCACACCCGGGTGACCAAAAATCATTTCAAAGCTTTGTTGCACCGGGTCTTCATTTGTTGTTTGTTCCACATGACCACTGGCCAGGGCTTTTTTAATCAATACTCCTTTGTTGTGTCTATGGCAGTAATCAATAACCGGGACTTCTTGGTCGTATTGCAGGTTCCAGGTGACCATGATGGCATCGGACTGTTCTGCCGCTAATAGGCCGCCTTTTACTGTTTTAGTTGACATACCTGAGGCGCGAATTTTCCCCTCGGTTTTAAGTTGGGCGAGTGCTTCCAGTGTGCCGTATTCACGGATGATTTTTTCATCATTGCCATCTGAGTGGACCAAAACAATATCAATCATTTCACTGTTCAGACGTTTTAGGCTCCTTTCCACACTAAACCGAACGTGTTCGGGGGAGAAGTCAAAATGTGATTGGCCAGCTTGAAATTCTTCTCCTACCTTACTACATATAATCCACTGTTCTCGTTGCCCGTTCAGTAAGGTCCCAAGTCGTTCCTCACTATTGCCGTAGGCTGGGGCTGTGTCGATTAGGTTGATACCAAGGTCCTGTGCCAGAGTAAGTAAGTTAAAGGCTTCGCGGTCAGTGGGAATGGTAAAACTGTTAGGGTATTTCACTCCCTGGTCTCGACCCAGTTTCACTGTGCCGAGGCCGAGGATGCTGACATCAATGCCAGTGCTTCCAAAAGGTCTTTTAGGTAGCAAAATTAATCTCCGAAGGCAGTTTGCCAGGGTGTTAAAGCGAGGGGTGGAGTACTTAAAAAATGTAGGTCTGGCACAGTACCAGAAGAGGCAATTATCTTTTTTCCCCCTAGTATTTCGATGACTTCATCTGCTAAATTGGGGCATAGGGTCAGTTTGGTTGGCCAGGCCACAATGACATTGGGACATTCCTTGATTGTGCTGGCAAAGGCTTTATCTGGACGAGCAAAATTGAGTTGTCGAGGTTCGGCTCGATCCACTGGTAGTGTCGCCCATTGTGCCTCAGATAGATCTATCCAAGGCATTAATTCTTTCAGCTCTTTTTTTGCATCAGCTATAACTTCATCCGATGACAGTTCGGCGCCTTTTTCGGCCAGAGAGCCACCTAGGTACCAGACTTGGCTTGTGTCATCAAAGGGATGACTTGAAATGGTGAGTCGAGGCGTGGTTTCTGCTCCCAGGCAATGGCCATAAAACCTATGGGGGTAGTGATGCTTTACCATCACTTGTTGCAGTGGGCGGCGCTGCATTTTAGTTGATTCGACACCAAGTTCCTGCAAAATAGCTTCATTACCCTGGCCTGCGGTTAATACGAATTGATCGGTATTTAAGCGGTAGTCTTGGCCGTCATAGAGAAAATCCAGGGCTACATCGTTATTACTTTGTTTATCACTAACGTGGTGCCACTGGGTTCTATTCCAGTCAATTTTAAAAATGCGGTCATGGCAATTGTCAGCCAGTGTTTTTACCACGCTGGGGACGTCCAGCACCATATCCACCAGCTTATAGAGACTACCTTTGAATTCATCATGTTGGAAAATTGCTGGACGTTCACTTTTACGGACTTTGGTAATACGGCCTCGTGTAGCTTTGCTGGCCAAAAATGTAGTCATTTTTGATAGCGCACTATTGCTTGACCACATATAAAAATGATCGCTGAGTGTGGTGGCACCTTTCAGGTTAACATTACCGTTTCCTTCCATGCAGGCCTGCCAGTGTGCCGGCATATCAGCGATAGCTTCGGAGGCACCAGTCAAAGCACCACTTAAGGTATATTTAATGCCTCCATGAATCATGCCTTGGCTAGCGACAGTTTGGTCGCTTCCCAAGGCATTTTGTTCGAATAGAATAGCGTTGTAGCCACTATTTACTAGCCTGTTGAGTAACCACAAACCAGCAATGCCTCCGCCCATAATGGCAATGTCGCAGCTTAAAGAATTGTGTTTGATGGAGGACATTCTAGTTGGGTACCTGAGATTATTCTTTGTGGAAAACCAGAGGCTTAGTATAGCTCGAGTAATGCCTTTATGCTCTCGTGCTCACATGGGAAATGTGTTTTCCTTGCTCTCCTATTATACTTAATACCCTAATTATAAAAATAACTTGGGTAGAAATAACTGCTTGGGTAGAAAAACATAAGGCATTAACGATTTTTATGCTTCGCTTTCTTTATACATTATTGTTTTATTTAATGGTGCCATTGCTCATATTGAGATTACTTTGGCGTAGTCAAAAAGCACCAGAATATCGCAAGCGCTGGGGCGAAAGATTTGGCTTTGTTCCAGCTATTCCCGCTGCTCAAAAGGTAATTTGGGTACATTCTGTCTCTGTCGGTGAGACTATGGCGGCGGTCCCCATGATTAAGCAGCTTCAGGCGCGTTATCCAGAAGCATTATTGGCAGTCACAACTATGACACCAACTGGGTCAGAAAGAGTGCAGTCTGTTTTTTGTGATAGTGTTTATCATGTTTATGCGCCATATGATTTGCCCGATGCCTTAGGGAGATTTTTAGCAAAAGTTCATCCCTGTTTACTCATTATTATGGAAACAGAATTATGGCCAAACCTTATTCGTCAATGCCGTCACCATGATATTCCCGTTGTTTTGGCAAATGCCCGGTTGTCTGAAAAGTCTGCAAATGGGTATCGAAAATTTTCTGGATTAACCTCACCAATGTTAAAAGATATCAGTTGTGTGGCAGCACAACATAAAAATGATGGCGCACGTTTTCTAGCCCTTGGCCTGACCGGAACACAATTGGAAGTTACGGGTAATATCAAGTTTGATGTCAACTTGGACGATGATGTAAAAAGCCAGGCTGAATTACTAAAATCACAATGGCGGGGTGAATCCCGGCGCCCTGTTTTTCTTGCCGCCAGTACACACCGTGGTGAAGATCAGATTATTCTAGATAGTTTTGAGCAGATACGTCTTCATTGTCCTGAGTTGTTATTGGTTTTGGTGCCACGTCACCCCGAGCGTTTTGATGAAGTGGCAGAACTCTGTCTCCAAAGAGGCTTTGGGCTATGTCGCCGTAGTTCGGGTGTATCACCATCATTGAATGATCAGGTCTTACTTGGTGACACCATGGGTGAGTTGCTGCTGTTTTTTGGGGCTTGTGATATTGCATTTGTAGGGGGTAGTCTGGTGCCTGTGGGCGGACATAATCTGATTGAGCCGGCGATATGGGCTGTTCCTGTGCTCAGCGGGCCGCACCTATTTAACTTCTCTGAAGCCTCTAGGTTGTTGCGCGAGGCACAAGGTATGGCCATTTGTGAGGGTGCCGATGCTATTGCTGAGCAGATAGTGGCATTGTTGCAAGATGTTCAAGCAGCGGAGCGTATGGGAAATGCTGCTAAATCAGTCACAGATAATAATCGTGGTGCCTTGGATAAACTCTTTTCTATTATTGAACACCAGCTTTCGTGACAGTAATTTTTGGGTCTAACCAAACGTTTAGTTGATTAATATCTTCAGGACTTAGCTGCCCCGCAACCTCTTTGAGCCGCAAAAAACTGCCAATGTAGTCGTATCGTGCATTGGCGTAATTGCGGCGAGCCTGAAATAGGCCCCTTTGAGCGATTAACACATCGACAATATTTCGAGTTCCCGCTTCATAGCCTGCCTGTGTGGCTTCCAATGCACTTTCTGCAGAGGTGATGGCTTGTTTTCTCGCCATTACACGGGCTGTATTGGTGAGAACTTGTAAGTGCTGTGATCGGGCTTGTTGAACCGTATTTCTTTGAATTCCGACATGGTTTTCCTTTGCTTGCGCAAATTGTTGGTAGGCTTGTCGGCGTTGTGCGCTCACCAGTCCACCAGTGAAAATAGGTATATTTAACTCTACGCCGACAGAGTTGCCATCCAGATTAGTTTCTGATGGGCTGCTAAAAAATTGGTCGGGAGTGGCTATATCTGCTCCCCTAAATTCACTTGATGACCGATTGTCATAATAAGACAGAGAGCCAGTTATTGTAGGCATATGTTCATATTTTTTTGACTGAGCATTATTGTTGGCGGCTTCGCTGGCATGTTTTGCCGCTTGCAAGGAAAAATTATTTTGCAGGGCAAATTGAACCCAGTCTTCACGGTTGAGTGGCTCTGGTTTCTTAATGGGGAAATCTGGCATCAATCCAGCTAATTGTTCATGGGGTTGTCCTGTTAATACCGTCAGTCCTTCAAAAGCGATATCCAGTGCTCCTTTTGCTTCCAAGGTATCGACGGTGGCACTGTCGTAGGTTGCCTGTGCCTCATGAACATCAGTGATAGGTAGCAACCCTACTTCAAAGCGCTCCCGGGTTTGCTCCAATTGTCTTTTAATGGCCTTTTCTTCTGCCAGTGCCGTTTCCAGGTTTTCTCGTTCTCTAAGAACATCAAAATAGCTGTCGGCGCTGCGTAAAATTAATGATTGTTGATCTGCAGAAAATTGTAGTTTTGCTTGTTCACTAAGCTCTTTGCCCTGTTGAAATGAAAACCATGCAGGGAGATCAAAAAGAGGCTGGGATAGAGTAATAGAGTAATTTTTTGCATCACTATCCGTGTGTCCTTTTCGGCCAAACACTGCACTTTGCCCTAATACCTGAGTAGACGAACCTTCATATTCATCTTCTGAGTACTGTCCAACGGCACTTATCTGCGGCAATAATCCGGCTCGGTTTATGTTTTTGGTTTCAGATCCCGCTAAGAATTGTGCTTTAGCTGCTCTTAACTGGGGGTCATTTTGTAGGGCTAATTCATAGATTTCTGAAAGTGTGTTTGCACCCCAGGATAGGGAGCTCGTCAAGCCCAGAATTAGGCTGCCCAGGGTGATAATGATGTGTTGACGCATGCAGAGTCCTTCCAGTTTTATTACTGCAGAGAGTCTATCAGATTTGCTCCTGCTGGACAGTGACAAAGGGGCTGTGTAGTGTGGTTTTGATCATGTTGAGCATTTTATGAAGCTTGAATCATTAAAAGCTATCTAGGGGTAATCAATGCTAATAGGTAATAAAAGTGAAATCGTCCAATAAAAAATTTACTGCAAAGGATGTGAAGCTACTTAGCAAGGAAGAAGTGTTCAAAGGCTTCTTTAAAATGGTTCGATTTACCGTAAGCCATAAACTTTTTGCCGGTGGGTGGAGTCAGCCTATTACAAGGGAATTACTTGAGCGTGGTGACTGTGTCGGTGTCTTGTTGTATGACCCAGTTAACAAGTTAGTTGGGCTGGTGGAGCAATTTCGTATTGGTGCTCTTGAGCAAGAAGATGGTCCATGGTTGTATGAAGTGGTAGCTGGCATGGTTGAGCCCGGTCAAACATTAGAGAGCGTAGCTCACAGGGAAGTTGAAGAGGAGGCCGGGGTCAAAGATTCAAAATTAATGCCTATTTGTGATTATTGGGTAAGCCCAGGTGGCACGAGTGAACGAATGTATCTGTATTGTGCTTTAACCGATTTGACGGGTTGTGGTGGAAATTTTGGTTTGGAACATGAAGCAGAAGATATTTTGCTACATGTGCTGCCCCAAGGTGACGTATTTACATGGTTTGAACAGGGGCAGTTTAATAATGCCGCAACGACAATATGTTTAATGTGGCTGCGTGCAAATTGTGACCATATAGCTGAATCAGTACATTAATGGGCTATATACCATCTTATGCGAAAAAATGTGAACGAGTGCCGTGATTAATCAAGCCAAAATGCGATACAAAGTAGACCTGAGCAGGTACATGGCAGATTGCGATGCTAATTACGTTCGCTTGATGAAATTATTTCCGGAAATGGTACAGGGAGATGAGCGAAAAATTGGCATCCACCATATAGAGGATAATGTGCTGACACTCCGTGTGCTGGAGCAAACGCCCTATACGACATTGGTCAAGTTGGGTCAGAAGATAGACCACGAAACGGGACAGAAAAAAAATAGTGATGAGGGCAGTCCTTGGTTTAGATTGCCGGTATTAACGTTGAGGTTATACCACGATGCCAAGATGGCAGAGGTGGTTTGGTATGAGGGGGATAAGAGAGTATTTCCCCGTTATGAATATCCAAATAAGAGGATGTACCAGAGGGATGAAAAGGCGCAATGGAATCAGTTTCTGGCGGAATGGCTGGCTCACTGCCTTGAGCATGGTTACGACGTTGCTGAGCCCTCTTATGGTGCTGCATCGCAGTAAAACTGTTGTTGAAAGATGTATAGGTGAATATGGCTATCATATGGCGGGTTGCCAACTGATAGAGGCTTTCAAAAAAGAAGTTATCAAAAAAGTGGCTGTCACATGAGCCCGGCCAACACAAAACAAAAGTTTGGTCAGCAGAAATCAAGTGATGATATTGTGCGTTTGGTCCAGCTGACGGATTGCCATCTAGGGTTAGATTGTGAATTTAACCTCGCTGGTGTTAACACCCACGACACCTTTTCTAAGGTCTTGTCAGCCGTTAGGATAAATAAACCTTCTTCGTATACCTTTGTGACAGGTGATATTGCTTGTGAAGGGGCAGAGGCATCCTATCAGTTGTTTTCCACAATGATGGCATCTAGTCAGCTGGATTATGGTTGGATCCCTGGAAATCATGACGATTTTCAGCAAATGCAAAAAACGATTCCACAACCTTTCGTTAAGGCTAAAGAATTTGGTGAATGGGTCGTGATTTCACTGGTTAGCTCGGTGCCCGGTAAGGTCAATGGAGAGCTTTCTGCTTATGAGCTTCAGGCGTTAAGTGATCTGCTGGAGCAATATAAGGATCAATTTATTCTACTGTTTGTGCACCACCCACCCGTGGATATTCAGTGTCAATGGCTAGATGAGCAGCGGATATCTAATAGTGAAAAACTGAATGAAGTGATAAGTGTTCATAAAAAGGTAAAAGCTATTTTTACCGGGCATGTCCATCAAGAAAGTGAAACTAACTGGTTCGGCATACCAGTTTTTACAACGCCATCCACATGTTTTCAATTCACTAGCCATAGCGATACTTTTGATATTAGTAATCAGCCACCTGGGTACCGCTGGATCGAGCTTTACCCTAATGGCAGTATAAAAACAGGTGTTGAGCACATTGCCTGCGATGAGCAAAGCATCGATCGTAATTGTATGGGGTATTGAGATATATTAGTTGAGGCCTAGGCCATTCAGTTTTTTCGACTTGCTCTTTTAATGTGTGCCATCTTAATTCCCTTTACGTACTTGTTGTTCTCCCATTCTTATTAATCCCGTTATAATGCCAACGCACACAGGGCGTAGGCTGAGTTATGGCATTAATCTATATTCATGGTTTTAATAGTTCACCGGCATCCTTAAAAGCTCAGCAAACCCAAAAATGGCTCGACATACAGTCATTGTCTATACCATTTGAATGCCCTGCCCTGAGCAGTGAACCCGATAAAGCCATCAACCAATTACAGGTAATGATTAAACAGTATCATGAGCCTGTCGGGCTCATAGGTAGTTCTATGGGCGGTTATTATGCGACCTGGTTGGGGGAAAAATACGGTTTGAAATCTGTGTTGATCAATCCCGCTGTTCGTCCCTATGAATTTATGATGGAGTATTTGGGTGAAAACGCTAACTACCATACGGGTGAGCGTTATATTCTTGAGCAGCGGCACGTGGATGTAACGCGGACACTGGATGTTGATCAGATAAAAAAACCGGAAAATATTTGGGTTCTGTTGCAAACTGGTGATGAGGTATTGGATTACCAGCAGGCGGAAGAGAAATATGCCCAATGTGCTTTAACCATTGAACAGGGTGGTGATCATAGCTTTCAACATTACGAGCGACATTTGCCCGCCATTATTGATTTTTTAGAGCTCTAGATTTATTCAGATAGCTAATTTTTCTAACAATTATTTACAAAAATTGACCGTTTTATGAGCAATTACACCGCAGAAGATATTGAAGTTTTAACCGGACTCGACCCTGTCAGAAAACGTCCTGGCATGTATACAGATACCACTCGCCCTAATCATTTGGCTCAAGAGGTCATTGATAACAGTGTTGATGAGGCACTGGCAGGTCATGCCAGTAAAGTTGAGGTTGTGCTCAATAAAGATGGATCATTGTCTGTATCAGATGATGGTCGGGGGATGCCTGTAGATATTCATCCTGAGCAAGGGCTTCCAGGGGTGGAGGTAATCTTGTCCACGCTCCATGCGGGCGGAAAGTTTTCTAATGATAACTACCAGTTTTCCGGTGGTTTGCATGGCGTCGGCGTTTCTGTGGTCAATGCGTTGTCATCCAAACTTGAGGTGACAATAAAACGGAATAGCAATGTCTACCGTATGGGCTTTGCCGGGGGTGAAAAGGTTTCAGATCTGGATGTTGTGGACAGTTGTGGAAAGCGTAATACTGGGACTTTAGTGCGTTTTCAGCCAGACCCTCAATATTTTGATTCAATCAAATTCTCAGTTCCTCGACTTAAACATGTATTGAGGGCAAAGGCAGTTCTCTGTGCTGGGCTTGAAGTGAGCTTCAAAGACGAAAATACCGGCGAGACAGATACCTGGTGTTATGAGGATGGCTTGCAAGATTACCTGCAAGGTGCAACGAAGGGTTGGGAAGTTGTTCCTATAGAACCCTTTGTTGGTAGTTTTGCTGCAGAAACAGAAGCTGTAGATTGGGCCGTGCAGTGGTTACCTGAAGGGGGAGAGCTGACTCAGGAGAGCTACGTTAATTTGATCCCTACTGCTCAGGGTGGCACACATGTAAATGGTTTCCGCACAGGTTTATTGGATGCCATGCGTGAGTTCTGTGAGTTTCGTAATTTACTGCCTCGTGGAGTCAAACTAACACCGGATGACGTTTGGGATAAATGCTCATTTGTGTTGTCCTCAAAGTTAGCAGACCCTCAGTTTTCTGGGCAGACTAAAGAACGATTGTCATCACGTGAAGCCGCTGCGTTTGTTTCTGGCATTGTGAAGGATGCCTTTAGTCTGTGGGTAAATCAGCATACGGAAGATGCTGAGCGTCTCGCCGAATTGTTTATAAGTAATGCCCAGCGGCGTTTAAAGGCCAGTAAAAAAGTGGCGAGAAAACGGGTAACGGCTGGTCCGGCTTTACCAGGAAAATTGGCAGATTGTTCATCGGATAGCCCAGAGCTTTGTGAAATTTTCCTGGTGGAAGGTGATTCCGCAGGTGGCTCGGCGAAGCAGGCGCGCAGTCGAGAATTCCAAGCGATCATGCCGTTGAGGGGTAAAATTCTTAATACTTGGGAAGTGGATAGCCAGGAGATCCTGGCATCACAGGAAGTACATGATATATCCGTTGCATTGGGGATTGATCCTGCAAACGATGATTTAACCAATTTACGTTACCACAAGGTTTGTATCTTGGCCGATGCCGACTCTGATGGATTACATATTGCCACCTTACTGTGCGCACTTTTCGTTAGGCATTTTTCAGCCATGGTTAATGCGGGGCATGTGTATGTTGCTATGCCACCTCTTTATCGTATAGACGTGGGTAAAGAGGTTTTTTATGCGTTGGATGAAGGTGAGAAGCAGGGCGTTCTCGATCGAATCGCTGCCGAGAAAAAAAGTGGCAAAATCAATGTTCAGCGCTTTAAAGGATTGGGTGAAATGAACCCAATGCAACTTCGTGATACCACCATGAACCCTGATACCCGCCGGCTAGTACAGCTGACAATGGATGCGGGGGATGATACCCACAAAACACTGGATATGTTGCTGTCAAAGAAACGGGCCGGGGATAGAAAAAACTGGCTTGAAGAAAGAGGTAATTTGGCAGAAGTGTAATTTAGAGCTTTTATTTATAACCGTAAGCTATGGTTTTTTACCTAGGAAAATGACCGAAACATGACAAAACAAACTGGAAATTATTAAGGAGCCCTTTATGAAGCTCTTTCGAGTTCTTGGTGCTTTTGTGGGTAAAGTAACTAAATTCAGCTTTATTACTGTTTTAGTTGTGGTCGTTCTTATCGTTTCCTTACTGCCTTTTGTTATCCGTTGGCAAGCTGTAAATTGGCTAGAGCAGCAGGGCCTGGAGGCGGAGATAGGATATATCAGTATTCGGCCTATCTTAGGTTCGGTTCAAATTAATGATGTTCGTATTGAGAAGACGGATACAGAACAGTTACTTATCGATGAATTGCAATTAAATATTGATTGGATGCCCCTGCTTGATAAAGAAGTTTATGTTGAGCATGTGGTAATTGATGGTTTGTCTGTTGATGTTGTGCAATCGGATAGTGGGCTGCGAATTGGCGGTATATCACTGCCCACTCAAGAGACTGGAGAAGATTTAGCCCAAGCAAGTGAAAAAGATGGGTCTGCCGCAGAGCCACCTCTGAGCCGTATCAGGTTAGAAAAGTTAGTCCTAGAAAATATCCAGCTTTGTTACTCTCAAGTAGATAAGCAAGCAGATAAGCAAATAGCTAAGCAAACAGGTATGCAGGTAGATAAAACTGATGCTGCCATTGTTAGCCAGTGCGCAGCCTTTAAAGAACTGTCACTGATTGATGAATTAGATATACATCTGGGTGATGCCCCCTCCGCTGAAATTGGTGGTGTCTTGTTAGAAGGTTTTCATTGGAAGGATGTTAAAAAATCACTGGAGTTATTGGGTGTTGACCGGGTCAAGATTGAAGAGATAGCAAGCCCGGATTTATCAGATTGGCAGGTGGTTAGTCTGTCAGTTGAGTCTTTGGGTGTACTCCCGGTGAGGGAAGATGAAGAGCTTGTTTCTGGAGATTTTCGTTTATCTTCACTGTCACTTTCTAATTTAGAGGTTGGCAGTGATAACAGTATTGGTGAAGTGTTGTTATCAGGCCTATATCTGGATCTGAATCTAAATGGTCATGCAGAACCCATTTTTTCACCAAGGTTGATGGCAAGTCTTGAGCCGTTGATGACAGAGGCACAGGGCAGTAGCCAAGGAAGTAATAAGGGCAGCAGCCAAGACAAGAATCAAACTTTGGTCAAAGATGAAAAGACGACGGAGCCAAATGGTACAGATTTACACAATAAATTGTCGGTAGGAAAAGTGTCCC
>Ga0255755_1001762_pt1 | contig 18645 bp, 16 predicted proteins | sample 011ome_18_FD_179955 | JGI IMG/M metagenome (GOLD analysis project Ga0255755, IMG submission 179955) | Coastal salt marsh microbial communities from the Groves Creek Marsh, Skidaway Island, Georgia - 011501BT metaG (version 2) | ecosystem: Environmental > Aquatic > Marine > Intertidal zone > Salt... | reverse complement strand
AGTAACTTCAAATAAAGCTAGTGGATCTGTAGCACTTCCAATTAATGGGAATTGATTGTTTGGCACTGCAGGTGGCTCCCATGAGAACGCCCAAGGACCAGTATAAACACCTGTATATGGAGGAACGGTATAGTTATATGTCTGACCGCCATCCCATGGCTGATATGTGTGAGGTCCTAAATTAGCCCACCATGTCATATAAGCATATAAAACTTCTTTTCCAGCAAAGAATGGATCTATAGATGTAACAATTGGATATGGCACACCTAATGGGAACATCGTTGGATTAAACTGTGCTGACATTCCAAATGGCGAATTACCAGTAAATCCAGCATCCCACCAACCTTTACAATTTTCATCTAAATCAAAAGCATTGCCTACTGCTCCACATGCTGCTTCTCTTTGAGCAACAATACTAAAGAAGTAATCTACAAGCTCAATAGCTGCTTGAGCATTTTCTGAAGCCATTGGATTAGTAATTCCATTTATAGTTTCAAGCGAAGTTGATGTTGAAATGAAATCTTCTAATTCTTTATGGAAAACGTTAACAGCGAAATAGCTTCCTTCCGCATAATAGTTTTCATAAGCAATGTCTATATTTGTTGACTTAAGAGGTTCTAATTGAGGATTACCAACATGAGCTGTTGGAAGAATTCTCTCTTTTACGCCTAATTCATAAACTGAACTCAAATCTCTTAATGCAGGTCTAGCAATCGATTGTGATAAACCAAATCTTACTACTTCGTCTTCGGACATCGCCCAAGACATTGATAAAGCAGGAAGTAAAATATCCTGAGTTGTTGCATCAGAAACATCGGTCAATAACGCACTACCAGCAGCAGTTGTTTCCATACCATCATGCTGATTATTTTGTATAGTTACAACGCCATCAGTACCATATGAAATACCTGGGTAATCCCAGATAATTTGACTTGGTAATGGAGAAAGACCAACTGAGCTATTTTTAGCTTCTTCGTATCTTAGAGCAAAAACTGTATTAAGAGGTCTGTCTCTAAATGAAGATTCAAAGTTAAACTGCACATAAAATGAATCAAGCACTTCAGTAACTCTTGAATTTGAATCAATGTCTCCAGCAGTAAGATTTCCAGCTAAACCAGTATATGCAGCAATTGCAGCATTGTGATTGATAGCAAAATAAATATCTGAATCAGTTAAATTAAGACCATTGAACCCATTCATGAAGTTTTCCAACGTAGTAGGAGTAAATATAGAATCATCAATGTCTTCTGGCCCTGTATCAGCAGAGATATCATATTTTTGTTCTTTTCTAATATCAGTGAAAGCTTGATCAACTCTTGAAAAACCAAATTCAACAGATCTTAAACTTTCAGAAATTAGGCCATTTGAATTTATCCATTCACCAAATACTCTGATTTGTTCCATATCATTTAATGAATCTCTGTCCTGAATTGTTGCTGCATCTGCTGCAAATTCAGAAGCAGAGTAATTTCTACTATATGAATAAGTATTAATACCACCACCATTTAAAAGATCATTAGTGATAGTGCTTGTTTGACCTGTAGAAAAGGTCATAATATTATCTAAACTTGGTCCTGTAAGTTCAGCTGTAGATTGATGGATATCAAGTTGAAGGTTTAGGTTGTCAGTTACATCCCATGAAACATTTAAACCAAGAGAATTGTTATGGTTTCTACTGTTACCCCATGATGCTTCATGTCCAAAGTCAGATGAAGCTGTTGTAATATTTGTTACAGCTCCATTATCTTGGACTGTAGCTGCTGTTGAATTCCAACCAGCTAGCCATTGACCCCATCTTGTTCCCGTAGTTGCAAACTTAACCTCAGAATGGGTGTAGTCTAAGGTTGCTTCAACACTATCACCAAATTCTTTTTGTAAAGTTGCTTGGAAATTTTTTCTAACTCTATTGTTATCTTTAATTTGGTAACCATGTCTTTCAGGAACAAATATTGCTCCATCAGCTCTTTTTGTGCTTCCAGTTATAGTTGCATTTTCGAGTCTTTTTCTTGCTTCTTGGTAAGGATTACCAGCATCATCAATAGTTACTGTGTTAACCATAGGGAGGGTTGTTTGCCAGTTACTCTCTTGGGTACCTTCTTCTCTGTTAGCTCTTGTTTGATAAGAACCACTCATTGCCCAACCCCATGATCCGTTATTAGTTGATGTAACAAAATCAAACTCAAGAGGATTTTTAATGCCGTTAGCTCTAGTAGTATCATTTACACCAGCTAAACTCATTGAAGTCATTTTACCTTCAACATCTAATGGTTTAGTTGTAACCATATTAATAGTTGAACCTATACCACCAGTAGGTAATGTTAGGTTAGTTGACTTATAGATTTCAACAGCAGAAACACCGTGTGATGAAATATCTCCAAAATTAAACGATCTACCACCGTCCCATTGACCAGGGATAGTTGGCATTTGTCTTCCATTTAAAGTAACTAAATTAAATTCTGGTCCAAAACCTCTAACTGCAACTTTCTGACCTTCGACGTTACTTCTATCAATAGCAACACCTACAACCCTAGCTAATGATTCAGCAAGGTTTCCGTCTGGAAACTGTCCAAAATCTTCAGCAGTAATTGCGTCTACGATACCAACATTAGATCTTTTGATATCGATAGCATCTTTTAGACTTTGTTTTATACCAAGAACGACAACTTCTTCAACGTCGTCTTCGTTTTCTTCTTCTACATCTTGTGCAACAACAAATGTTATTGGTAACAACAAGAGCAATGATAATAAATATTTATTCACGGATTTCCCCTTTAAATAAGCGTTACAACAATAAAAGCTGCAACTATTGTTACATTTCTGACAGTATTAAACCTTTTAGTAAGAAATATGTCAAGAAAATAGTTTTATTTATAAAAATGTAAAAAATATACAAAAATTGATATAAATTTTAAATCTTTTTAAATAATTAAAAAAATACTTATTTATATATAAAGTTTTCTATTTTTCTCTTGGTCGTGATTCATTAACCACAAGCTTTCTTCCGTCAATTTCGGTTTCATTTAATGCAGCGATTGCAGCCTCTGCTCCGTCACTCATTTCTACAAAACCAAATCCTCTTGAGCGGTTAGTCATTCTATCAGTAATAATTTTTGCCGATGTTACTGTTCCATGCTCTGCAAAAAGATTTTCTAAATCTTGGTCATTCATTCCCCAAGAGATGTTTCCAACATATATATTCATAATATCAAGTTAATTAAAAAAGATGTATCTTACAGCAAAAAACTAAAATTAGTAGCAATACTTTAAATGTTTTTAGTCAAATAGAAATTTTTTTGTTTTGTCTCCAAATTTAGACCACCAATCTAGGCCCAAAAGATGAATTTTTTCTAAGTTTTCATGTGAGTCATCATCCAATAATTTATTAATCTTGCCATAATCAGAATTAATTCTTAGATAGGATTCGTCTAAAATGTCCTCAGCCAAAACATTATCAACTTCAGAATCTAACAGCAGATTAATGATGTCATTCCTTAACCAGCCAACCCCTCCCCATCGAGAGGATGTCTTTCCATCAATTGCTTTTTTGTTATATCCGGTACCAATACTCAGAATTTTTATATTTTTATTTTCAATCAGATGGTGTTTATTTAAAAAAGAGTAACTTAACAGAGAAGGATTATTGGTGGATATACTCCCATCAATAAACCATGCGCCATCTTTCATCTGATGCGAGGGAAAATACATAGGAGCAGCACTACTTGCTGTTAAAACATCTGTTAGCAATAAATCTGGATTAAAAATAGAACTGTGTATTACATGATTTCTTTTATGTAAATCATAGCTAAGGCTCAAAAGAGGTTTTGGCAAAGATCCAATTTTCTCCTTGCCAAATATCTCTTGTAGAACTTCTAATTTAGCTTTACTGTCGTATCTTGGTCTTGCTTGAATTAAAGAAGCTGGATCCCAAAAACTAGATGATTTCATAATTCTAGCCGTATATTCTTTTGACCAATATTTCTTTACAGCACTTGCCGAAATACCTTTAGCAAAACACGCTGCATTAAATGCCCCTGCACTAGTACCAGAATAAAAATCGAAAATATCAAAAATTTTTTTACCAGTTTCGATTTCTAACTTTTTTAAAAAAACCAAACCAGCAATAACTCTAACTCCTCCGCCATCAAAACAAATTAACTTTTTTTGAGATACGTTTTGTTTTTTAAATAAGTTAGAAAAGATACTCAAAATATTATTTAACTTTAAGGTTCAAAATTTTGCTTGCGTTATCTATTGAGCCAGCATTGATAACGTTTGTATATCCATTTTCTTCTAAAATTTTAAGCGCTTTACCAGATCGATTGCCCGACCTGCAATAAAGTACAATTTTATCTTTTTTTGTTTTGACTAAATTAGAAACATCTGAAATATTTTGCCACTCAATATTTATTGAACCGTCTATATTTGATGCTTGGTATTCTTGAGGAGTTCTTACATCAACTATCAATGCATTTAAATTTTCGTTACCTTCAATTGAAAGCACTGAAACCGCAAGCAGTGAAATTAAAAATTTATACATTCCAATCAGATAAAATCATATCAGCTGCTTTTTCACCTATCATTATAGTGGGTGCATTAGTATTACCTCCCACCAAAGTTGGCATAATTGATGCATCTACAACTCTTAATCCATCTACCTTATGAACCTTTAGATGATTATCAACTACGGCCATATCATCATTGCCCATCTTACATGTTCCAACAGGATGATAGACAGTGTCAGCTGATTCTCTAATAGCTTTTTCTATATCCTCATCATCATCCAAATCAATTGGCCTTAAAACATGCTTACTTGTGTAATTTGAGATTGGTTCTTTATTCATAATTTTCATCATTTTTTTATAACCAGCAACCATATCTCTTATATCATCTGGATGTGATAGAAACTTTGGATCTATTTTTGGGTCTTCTGCAGGGTCAGCAGAGTTTAATGTAACCTCACCTCTTGATTTGGGACGAAGTAAACAAGAGTGACAGCTTATACCAGTACCCCACATCTGCTCTCTTCCATGATCAACAATCATACCAGGCGCAAAATGTAATTGAATATCGGGTATTTCAATGTCATTCCTTGATCTAATAAAGCCTCCTGCTTCAGCAACAGTAGAGGTAAACATGCCTGTTTTAGCAAGGATGTACTTAATAAGTTCAAAAGGATATTTAAATAACAGAGTGCCTAATGAAAAACCTAAGAGATTTATTGATTTATGTTTATGAACAGTTATGAAATCAATATGATCTTGGAGATTCTTACCTACTCCAGGTAAATTTATTTTATGGTCAATGCCATGTTTAGTTATTTCTTCTTCAGGGCCTATTCCAGATCTAAGCAAGATTTGTGGTGAACCAAAGGCACCTGAAGATAATAAAACCTCTTTAGATGCATTTACAATAAACTCATTATCCTCATTGTCTCTACATAGAACACCTGTAGCTTTTCCATTAGAAATATTTATCTTGTTGACACAGGTATCTGTCAAAATAGTTAAGTTATTTCTTTCTAATGCTGGAACTATATATGCCTTTGCAGCACTGCATCTTTTACCATTTTTTTGAGTTGTTTGGTAATAACCAATACCCTCTTGGTTCTCTCCGTTAAAATCTTCGTTATAACCAAAAACAGAAGCTCCTGTTTTAACAAAATCATCTACTGATTTATTCTTATGCCTAATCTTTGAAACATTTAAAGGGCCGTTTTGTCCGTGATATTCATTATCAAAAACTTCATTATGTTCACATTTTTTAAAATAAGGTAATACCTCTTTATATGACCAACCCGCATTACCTAGTTCTGCCCAATGATCGAAATCCCATGCATGTCCCCTTACATATAACATCGCATTTATTGAACTAGAACCTCCCAAGGTTTTACCTCTTGGTTGAAACCCTCTTCTATGTTCCATAACCTCAGCTTCAACTTCATGAACTCCTCCAGTCGAATCTACAACTGATGATGCAGGCTCTGTTACAGAAACTTTTTCAAATTCTTCTTGTGGCACAGTGTCATAGTTCCAACTATATTTACTTTTATCACCAAGAAAAGCAAAACCAAGTGGAACATGAAGTCTGACATCGTTATCTTTTGAGCCTGCCTCGATAAGACAAACATTAAAGTCTGGATTTGAACTCAACCTATTTGCCAAAACACATCCAGCAGAACCAGCACCTAGTATAATAAAATCGTAACTTTTAGTTTCCATAATTAAACTCTCCTTCTAAAGTTTATGATTTCATGTAGAAACTGTAAACTTTTATATGTTGAAAAATTTACATATCATGTTCACATAAATTGTTATGAATTATTTTAGTGGTTTTATCATTTTTTGGATTCTAGTTGCGTTTGTAACTTTTATATACCTCTTTTACGTTGACGCTCCTTATGGCCGTCACATAAGAAAAGGATGGGGTATGAATATTTCAGCGCGAACTGGTTGGGTTATTATGGAATCACCATGTGTAATTTTGATGATGATTTATGCCTGGCTTGTAAGAGATCAATTACAACTTGTACATCTAACATTTTTAATATTTTGGTTAGTTCATTATGTACATCGATCCTTTATTTATCCATTTATTATTGATATGACTAATCCCAAAATGCCAATAAGCATAGCTGCTTCTGCATTTTTCTTTAATATCATTAATGTTAATGTCCAAGCTATTGGGATTTTCTACTTTGCCGAATATGCTCATAATTGGATTATTAGTCCTATATTTTATTTTGGAGCACTCATATTTTTTGCTGGAATGTTTATTAATATCAGATCTGATTATTTGATAGTTTCTTTAAGAAAAAGGAAAGGGCCTGGCTATCACATACCAAATACATTTATGCATAAATATATTTCTGCGCCAAACTATTTTGGTGAAATTATTGAATGGATTGGATGGGCGGTTTTAACTTGGAGTATTTCAGGATTAGTTTTTGCGATATGGACTATTGCAAACTTATTTCCGCGCGCTTTAGCTCACCATAAATGGTATCACGAAAAATTTAGTGATTATCCTAAAAATAGAAAAGCGATCATCCCAGGAATTATTTAAGCATCCCCAAATCTTTCATTTGATTTGCAATATCTAAAATAGACTCCTCAGCCGGTCTTGGATTCCAGCCCAATATTTCTTTAGCTTTAGTATTCTTGATACTTCTTTTTCTGCCAAGGTAAGGAAGTGTTAGTTTTAATTCTTTGTTAAAGTTGGCAAGAACCTTTGCAAGCCAAACTGGAACACCAAATGTTGGAGCTTTATTAAATCCATTTTCTCTGAGTATTTTAGCGACGTCTCTATACCATAAATCTTTTTCAACCAAAGCAAACCTCTCTCCGTTAGAGGCTGGAGTTTGCATTGCGAGAATGTGTGCGGCAGCAACATCCCTTACATCAACATAACCAAACATTAAAGGTACAGCTACAGGCATTTTGCCACCTGCAACCATTGCAACAGCTTTATTTGATTCGCCGATATCCCCAGATATTGAAGCGCCAACTACTAAAGCTGGATTTATAACAGCTAGTTCAAAAGGATGATTCTCCTTTTTAAGAAAATCCCAAGCTGCTCTTTCCGCTAAAGTTTTACTTTTTGAATAAGCACTTATGTAAGGATTATCTGGGTCTGACCAGTCTGATTCATCATAGATGTCTTTTTTTTCCATAGTATCGAAAATTGCGGCAACTGAGGAAGTAAGTACAACTTTTTTCACGCCGTGTTTTTTTGCAAAAGATAGTGCTCTATTCACACCATCAATGGCTGGTTTTACAAAATAATCCTCATCTGTTCGTTCTAAAGATATTGGAGATGCAACATGAAGAAGATAATCGCACCCTGCCATTCCTTCATCCCAACCAGCATCCTCTGTTAAATTTATTGTATAAATATTAAGGTGTTCTGTAGAGGTATTATGACCTTCCAATGCATCAATTATTTCATCCTTTCTATCAGGAGATCTTACCGAACCATTTACTGCGTAACCCTGATTAAGTAGTTGATGTATACAGTGCAAGCCTATATATCCAGTAGCACCAGTGACTAAAACTTTTTCCATAATTTACTCCAAATAATTTTAATATAATATTACCTTTTCTCTATAGCTGCTGCATAAGAAATAATTTTTCCATCAGACCAAGGTTTTCCTATTATTGACAATCCTACAGGAAATTCATTAATCTCAAAATATGGGATTGTTATGTGAGGCAGTCCGCCAAAAGCTGCATATCCCCCATTGCCAAAAGAAGGAACTTCTTGAACAGCTGCTCCATCACCTCCTTCATAGTCAATTTTCCATGCAGGCCCTCTAGTAAGCCCAATAAAAGCATCAATATCATATTTATTCATTAAGTCTAAAGTTTGTTGTGTTACAGCTTTAAGAATTTCTTTTGCTTTTAAATATTCAGAATGCTTTTCAGAAGCTTCTAGTGATTCATAAAAAATTTCTTGTCCAAAGTGAGGCATGATTTTTGATGAATTTTCATTATTATAATCAATCAATTGTTTTAGAGTTTTTTTTGATTCTACTGAAGTTTCAAGATATTTTTCTAGACCGTGTTTAAACTCATATAACAAAACTAAATATTCTTCTTCAGAAGGATATTTTCTTTCATCATTAATAAAGATGATTTCACCGCCAAGTTTTTCAATATCTTTAATGAGTATTTTAAGAAATCTCTTTCCATAATCATTATCAAATCCTGATTCTAAAAGGCCAAAACGCTTTCCGACAAGAGTTTTATTCTGAGCGTACTTAGAAAAATTAAAGTTAAAATTTTTAGGTATATTTTTAGTTTTACTATCTGCATTGTCGGAGCCAGCTATTACTTCAAGCGTATCTGCAACAATTTTTACTGAATTTCCCATAGGTCCAGCTGTATCTTGAGACTCTGCAATTGGAATAATTCCTTTTCTACTAACCAATCCAACTGTAGGCTTCATTCCAACAATGCCTGAAACAGATGCTGGGCAGGTAATTGAGCCATTGGTTTCAGTTCCAATAGCAATTTCTACAATTCCTGCTGCAACAGCAACTGCTGAACCAGAGCTTGAACCACAAGGATTATATTTTTGATCAATTGGATGTGTTGTTTGTCCATTGATACTAGACCAGCCACTTATAGAATTTGTAGATCTAAAATTAGCCCATTCCGATAAATTTGCTTTTCCTAAAATTTGATAATTGGAATCAATAAGTCTTTGAACTATAAAAGCATGTTCTTTTGCATAATTATTTTCAAGAGCAATAGACCCAGCCGAAGTTACCCTATCTTTAATATCTATATTATCTTTGATGACAATATTAATAAGATCTGTATTTTCTATTACAGAATAATGCTCAATTAATGAATTATTTTTATCTAATTGAGCATTTAAAGATAATACAAAGACTAAAGAAAATAATAATTTATGCATTTATTATATGCTAAATCTTAAACTCTAATTGCTAGGAAAAGTTGGCATAAATTCTTTGTCTGCTGCCCAATAAAGCGTAAAACCATTATATTTATCTACTTGTTCGCCACATGATGCAAATTCACTAAATAAAGGAAACATTTTTTCTCTAACACTAGCTTCAAAAGATGCACTGGCTTTGCTCATAGACCCTTCACTATTTGTAAAATCTGCCCATAAAAACATTGATGGATCAGAATGAGAAAAATAGTTACCAAAATGATATGAAGTCTCAGAATAATCTGCCTCTGAAACAGCTTCAACAAAACCTGATAAAAAACCAATTGCATCCTCTTTAGAAGAACCATCATTTAACTCACAAATGTAAACATTGCTATAAAAATAACCTGTTTCAGGAAGTTCTCCGTAGGTATCTGAAGCGATAGGAAAAACACTATCAAAAGCATTTCTAGATTCACCGTTGCATTGTAAAACAGATGCATATTTTTCTTGCCAAGCTATAGCATCTTCATTTTCAACCCATTCCTCCCAAGCACTATCAGCAGCATCTTCAGAGGTCCATTGAATTTCCCACCAACCTGTATTACCAGCAGAATTTTCTTCCGAAGCAGGAGCATAACCCCATACCCCAACTAGATCCTCAGCTGTTAGTAGCTTTTGCCATTCGGAAATCATCTTTGTCATATTTTCAGAATTAAAATCTGGGCCAGCTTCACATGGCATAAATTCAGTAAAGTATGTATTGTTAGGTGTTGGCTTATTTTCATTGTTAGAAGTTTCATTCATTCCACAAGCAGCCAAAATCAAAAGCGGAAGAAATAGACTGAGAAGTTTTTTCATAATAATCCTATTAATTAATTGATAATTTATTCTCTCACTTAACTATAGGATGTCAAATTTATTATTTTTTAAAATTAAATATAAAAAGAGAGCAATTAAGCTCTCTTTTTGCATGCCTTACAGATAGTAAGGAAAAAATACATCATTCTTTGGTTTGGACTTATGCTCTTTTTTATTTTGTGAGCGTAAGTTATAAGCAAGCTTATTTATAGCAATTTTTAAAGAAATATTGCTATCAAACTTAGGTATGTATTGTTTTTTTTGAATGTTTAGTGCATTCATAACATCTCCTTTTAAAAAGATGCGTTCCTTCGGTACCATTACCTACTTCCGTCTCTTACGAGATGAACGATGATAATGCGTTCCTTCGTCTTTAGACTACTTCCGTCCCCTCAAGGATGAACGATTTAATAAAATATTAACAAAATTAAATTTTATAAACAAATTTTATATATAAAAATAATAATAAAAAAATGGTAAAATGGTTCTTTTAGTCGGGGGAGTGATTGAAAAAGATAGTATCGCTTGATGATAAATATATAAAAAAAACGGGAAGTATTTATATTAATGGTGTTCAGTCATTAGTAAGGCTTCCATTAATACAAAAACAACGAGACCTTAAAAATAAACTTAATACAGCTGGTTTTATATCTGGCTATCCTGGATCTCCTCTTGGCAGCTATGATCTTGAGCTCATCAAAGCAAAAAAATATTTAATCAATCATGAAATAGATCATCAAGCTGGTGTTAATGAAGAAATAGCAGCTACTTCTGTATGGGGAAGTCAGCAAATTGAGTACAAAAATAAAAATAAAAAAGATGGGGTCTTTGCTATTTGGTATGGCAAAGGACCAGGTGTGGATAGATCACTGGATGCATTTAAACATGCTAATGCTGCCGGATCTTCTAAATATGGAGGAGTGCTAGCAATAGCAGGAGATGATCATGGTTGCAAGTCTTCTTCTATACCCCATCAATCAGATCATAATTTTATAAGTGCTTTTATTCCATATTTATATCCTGCTGGCATTGATGACATAGTTTCTTATGGGCTTCTTGGATTTGAGATGAGCCGTTACAGCGGTTGCTGGATTGGAATGAAAATGGTTTCAGATGTCGCCGATTCTTCTAAAACTTATGATACGGCTAATGAAGATAAAAAAATTATTGTCCCCTCAAATGATGACCTGCTTGAATATGCGGAGCTAAATAGGAATATAACTTTCAAGGAAACTCCAAGAGAATTAGACTTCAAACTTCAAAGAGTAAAAGGTTTTGCAGCCCAAGTATTTGGTCATAAAAATAATATTGATCAAGTTAAGTGGCCAAATATAAATTCAAAAATTGGAATCATAAGTTCTGGTAAATCCTATAATGACGTAAGAGAAGCTTTAAGATGGCTAGGGATAGATAAAGAAAAGGCAAAAGAGCTTGGAATATGTCTATATAAGATTGGAATGCCCTGGCCACTGGAACCAAATGGGATTAGATCTTTTTGCGAGGGTCTTGATAAAGTTTTAGTTGTTGAAGAAAAAAGAGAACTAATTGAACATCAAATTAAATGGCAGCTTTACAATTGGAGCGAAAAAGTTAGGCCTGAAGTTACTGGCAAGCAAGATGAAAAAGGTAATTGGCAATTGCCGCCAGAAAACGATTTACCTTTAGCTACAATTGTAGAAGTTCTTGCAAATCAAATTTATAAAGCAACTGGTGCTAAGGAATTATTAGAAAGCTTAGATTGGTTTCAAAAAAGGAATCTAAAAAAATCTTTTCAACAAGCCCCAATTGATAGAAAAGCATATTTTTGTTCTGGCTGTCCTCACAATACATCAACCATGATTCCTGAAGGATCGACTGCTCTGGCCGGAATTGGGTGCCATTATATGGCGGTTAATATGGATAGAGATACTGAACTTTTTACACAAATGGGTGGTGAAGGTACTCCATGGATTGGTCAATCAAAACATATCGAAGGTAACCATATTTTTGCAAATCTTGGCGATGGAACATACAAACATTCAGGAGCATTAGCAATCAGAGCATGCGTTGATGCTGGGGTAAATATTACATTTAAAATTCTATATAACGACGCTGTAGCTATGACTGGCGGACAAACGCTTGGTAAAAACTTAAGCACCGCACAAATTGCAAAACAAGTTTTATCAGAAGGCGTTAAAAAAGTTGTTTTATTAACTGAAGATCTAAAAAATTATTCTCAAACTTCTCTTCCAAAAAGAGTTGAATTAAAACACAGAGATTACTTGCAGAATGTACAAAAAGAACTACAAACTATTAAGGGAGTTACCATTCTTATTTATGATCAAGGGTGTGCTGCTGAAAAAAGAAGAAAAAGAAAACGAGGAATTATCGAAGATCCTGTTCAAAAGATTCTTATAAATCCAGAAGTTTGTGAAGGATGTGGTGACTGTTCAACCCAATCAAACTGTATGTCAATTGAGCCACTGGAGACTGAATTTGGAAGAAAAAGAAAGATCAATCAATCAACTTGCAACAAAGACTTCACCTGTATTAAGGGATTTTGCCCATCATTTTTTTCAATAGAAACAAATGACATGAAAAATATTCAAACACCATCATTTAATAACGAATTACCAGATCCAATTAAAAAAATTGATGAAGAAATTACTAATATTATTCTAACTGGTATTGGAGGAACTGGTGTTTTAACTATATCAGCGATTCTTGGTATGGCTGCAAATATAGAAAACAAAAAATCAACGACTTTAGATATGACAGGTCTTTCTCAAAAAGGTGGAGCAGTTTGGGCATACATAAAACTATATAGTGATAAGAAAAAACCATACAGTCATAAAATAACCCCTGGGATGTCTGATGTCCTTCTTGCCTGTGATCAGGTTGTTGCAACAAAAGATGAAATTCAAGAGGTCTTATCAAATAAAAGAACTTATGCTGTGCTCAATTCCAACTCTGCTCCAGTTGCAGATTTTGTTTCTAATGCTGAAATTGATTTTAAGTCTAGTGAAGTTAGAGAGCTGATTAAAAACTCAACTAAAAACATCTCTGTTGACTTAGATACCATAGATTTATCCTATAGATTCTTTGGCAATACTATAAATGCAAACATGATTCAGCTTGGTGCTGCATTTCAAGCAGGTTTAATACCCCTAGAGAGGGAATCTATTCTGCAGGCAATAAATCTTAATAAATCAGGGGCTGAAAATAATATCAAAGCATTTAATTTGGGTAGATTGGCAGTACACAATCCAAAAAATCCTATATTTAAACAAACAGAAAATTTTATCAAAAGTGTTTCGATAAACGATCTAAAAGAAATATTAGCCAGTTATTCTAATAAATCTTTAAAAGCATTTAATCAAATTGAATCAACTCTTAATGCAAATAAAGATCTAAATAAAAATGTAATTGAAGAAGTATTAATAGAATACGGAAGAATTTGTCTAATAAAAGATGAGTATAGCGTTGCAAGCATGCATCTTAAAAATTATAAAAAAATTATTAATAATGAATTTAGCTCTTGGAACAAACTAAGTTTTTATTTAGCACCGCCTATCTTATCTTTTATTAAAGATAAAAAAACAGGGAATCCTAGAAAATTTAAAATTCCAGGATATATCGCAATACCTTTATTCTATGTTCTAGATAAGATCTCTTTTTTGCGCAATACTCCTATTGATATCTTTAAATATAGTAAAGAGAGACAACATGATTACGAGCACAAAAGAATTTTTGAACAAGCACTTAAATCAGCTATGCAAAATGCCAAAGAAGCTGAGTTTATGAAACTTATTGATTGCTCAAAAAAAGTAAAAGGTTATGGTTCAATAAAAGAAAATAATTTAGCAATTTTTAAAAAAAATATACTTAATAATGAAATTAACTTTGTAAAAATCTGATGCAAAATAAAATACCGCCTCCATTTGCTACTTTATTCTTTGGGCTATGTATATATTTCTCTAAAGATTATTTTTTTAGCTTTGAATATAAATTTTTAGGCACATTAAGTTATATGTGTTACTTGATTGGACTAAGTATTCTAATATTCGCTGTAAATTCTTTTAAAAAACAGAAAACAACTGTTAATCCTATAAAAATTGAAAAAGCTTCTTCTTTGGTTACCTCTGGTATTTTTGAATATTCAAGAAATCCTATGTATTTAGGCATGGTCATGATTTTATTTGGCTTAGCATTAATGTTTAATGTGATTGGCGGCACCCTTTTCACTCTTCTATTTACTATCTACATAACTAAATTTCAAATTAAGCCAGAAGAAAAAGTTATGGAAAGATTGTTTGGAGAAGATTTCTTAAAATATAAACAAAATGTTCGAATGTGGCTGTGAATCAAAATAAAATTGCCAGGTTATTCTTTTTTGCCGCAGCCTTAGTTCACTTTCTAAATTTCTTATTTGCTGGTCAGATGTCTATTTGGGGATATGTAATTCCACCAGTTTTATCTTTATTTGTAAGTATTCTTTTAGGATACTTAGCTTATAAATTAAAACTATAAAATAAAATAAAAATTGAGAAAAATTTTCTTTCCGCTTCTTGTTCTTTTGGTCCCCTTAGTGGGTGTAATTTTTTATGAGCTAGATTGGAGCAGGCTTGATTTTTTGGTTATGGCATCACTCATACTTTTATTAAGTATCTTGATAAATCTTATTCTTTACTATGCAGACTCTATTAAATTGAAGCTTTTGTTAGTATTTATTGTAGCAATCTTATTTTTGTTAATTTGGGCAGAATTAGCTGTTGGAGTTTTTGGAACACCTCTCGCAGGAGATTAGCTGTAGAATGTTAATTAAGGTTTCTTAAATAATAAAGTCATTCTATCACTTTCACCTATTGATAAATATTTATCCCTATTTACTTCTTTTAGTCTCAGATTTGGAGGCAAGGTCCATACACCTCTTGGATGATTTTTGCTATCTTTTGGATTTGCATTTACTTCTGATTTTCTAATAAGAACAAAGCCATGTTTTTTTGCAATCAAAATAGCATGATCTTCAGTTACATACCCGCTTTTTTTCATATCATCTAACGAAGTTCCTGGATTTGCTCTATGCTCAACAACACCAAATAAACCGCCTGGTTTTAACGCCTTAAAGCTATTAGAAAATATTAAATCCATTTGTGGGCCGAGCCAGTTGTGAAGATTTCTAAATGTAAGAACTGCATCTGCACTTCCCTCAATTGCAAGCTCTGAACTTAAATTAACTATTTCAACATTATTATAGACTGGACTACTTTGAATCTTCTTCTCAAAATTTGCCCTACTCCTTTTAAAGTATTCAAGTTTAGAGTTTTGATCAAAATGAGCTGCAATTAATAAGCCTGGTTCATGTAGGTAATTCGCTAAAATTTCAGTATACCAGCCCCCTCCAGGCGAGAGTTCTATAACCTTCATTTCAGGTTTTATTTGAAAAAAAGTTAATGTTTCAAAAGGATTTCTATATTCATCACGCAAAACATTTTTAGGACTTCTATCCTCACTTTGAATTGCAGCTAAAAGATCATGTGCAGAACTTATTGATGAAAAAGAAAACAAAATACATAAAGATAAAAAACTTATTAATTTATTCATAATCTAATTCTAAACTTAAAAAACTATAAAACCTATTAATAAATATTCAACCACCTGATATATATCCAGTGTAGCCAGCTGGTACTCCTGCCCCTCTCATTTGTTTAAATTTAATAAATTTATTAGTATAAGAATTTACTAAATTATTAGAGTTCTTTTTAGTTCATGAATACCCTTTCAGAGTTTCAAAAAAAAAGATTAGGTTTATGGTTAATAACCTTTGCCTCAATAGAGTATTTTTTTGCCCTACTCGATAATGCAACCCTACTAACTTTGTTCTTAATATTTTTTCCTGCAATCCTGATAATTTTATTACCTAAAATAAAATTTATTGCTGAAGCCAAGGAAATACATATATATGAATCAATGTTTTGGTTATTTATAACTGTTCCCTATTTTCATTATTTTTTTGGGGTTTTAAATAACTTTATTGTCTTCTTTTTAACAGTAGGTTTTTCCATAACTTCTGCACCGTTTGGCAGAGGTAAGATAAAATTATTTGGCATAGGCACTTCTATTGTCATCGGTTTATCTATATATATCTTTACCAGCTTTGCTTATTTATCGTGTTTATTTTTATCATTAGGAATTATAAAGTTTTTGTCTTACGACATTGTTAAGCCAAAAAATAAATCATCAGTTGAATTAAGTTATTGGAATGTCTCTCTCAGAGAAGGATGGGAGTTTATTTATCCCTTTACTCGTAAGAGAGGACCATACATTAAAGAAAAAATTGTATATTCTTGGCTTTTGTTTATCGTAGAGAAAAAAAACCCAAATATTATTTATAGATTGGATGTTGAGGAAAGAAAAGATGCTTGGGATATTAATTCACAGCATTATCAGGAATCATCATTTGTTAACATGCTAGGTCTGTGGTATGACCTCGAAAGAAAATTTAGTCGAGAAGAGGATTATTATATAAAGATACATGGTGATATAAGCCATGATGCATATGATGCAATTTATGAGAAAGTTACAAGAAATCTCATATGGAAAAATAAAATATAGAAAAATAATTCACATACATGGGAGTATCATGACAAATCACCTGAATATGAGGACTTGCAGACTTTAGGAGAAATAATTCACAAACACATAAAAAATGTAGAGTCAAAATACAAGAAACATAAAGATTACGAGGAGTATTTAAAATGGGACATCAACCCCTTGAAGACAGACCCACTTCAAACATATCATCTTCGGAGAATTGGCTATCATCTTGCAACAAAATTTAATGATAAAAGGATGGCAGAAGATATATTTCACGATGCATTTTGGTTAGTTGATGAACAAATAGATGTTGGTATTACAAATTTACAAGATGCACAAGAAGAACTCACAGATATCCTTAATGACTATATGTTTTGCAATGAAGGTAACGCAAGAGATTTGGCAGATCAGTATAAAATAAAGTTATAGTAGGTTTAATAATTAGATAGAATTTTTAAGTGGTACCAGTTGGTAAGATCTAAAAAGTTGTTCTACTAGCTTGCTAGTTTTGGTATGAAATTAAATGCTTATTTTTTTCTAATAAATCATTAAATCTTGGGAAATGGAACCCCCTGACATTCTTATAAAAAGACTTTGCTTCTTCAATATCAAATTCTTGTGAATTAATAATTTTAATAATAATTTTAGCCAAATCACGAGCTTTGGCATCGTCAAAAAACTGAGTTTCTTCGTATTTTTTATCTGAGCTCAAATAATCAGAGTTAATCTTAGTAATATTAGCATGGTTCATTATTGCTGAATATTTTCTAGCTTCTTTGAATAATCCAGCAGGAATTGAATCCCTTTTGCCTCTATTAACAGAGGAATTTAATGGAATAAGATTTTCAATAATATTTCCTGGGCCTCCGCAAGATTTTGGAACAAAATGATCAATATCATAAACAAAATCTTTACTTAGTAAGCTGCTAATAATCTGTATATCGCGTTTTAAATGATTCGGAATAAGGGGGTTAAATTTTTCTTCTTCATAATTTTCTTCTTCTTCTAATGGACCCTCCAGCGTCTTGTAAGACCATTGATTGCTAAATTTCTTTGAGTCTAACCTAATAAGATTAGGCAGTACCTCAAAGAGACTTAATAATTCAAGAACATGAAGTGGTTTATTTTTTGATATGGTTTTACATTTATCTATAATAATTTCACCCCAAAATAGTCTGCTGTTATCCTTTGCTTCTTTGCTTCTTACATACTCTAAAACCTCTTCAATTCTGTTAAATGTATTGGGAATTCTGTTAATAATTTTTCCCTTAGCAACAACACCATAACCACTTAAGTTTAAGTAAACAATATCGCCTCGTTTTTCAGCATCTTCAGTTGCCTTAAAGCCAGCAGGCCTTGATCCAATTCTTGTTTCTGTGGTCCATGCTTCACCAGACTTTCTTCTTTTACGTGAGGATGTTTCAATATCTCGTCTATTGAGTATGTGGTATTTAATTTTGTCGTTAATTATCTTACTCATTAAGATAAAGTAACATATTTAATACTTGGATCAATGTTTAATAAATCAAAGACTAATGTTGAATGGGAATAGTAGAAGCAGTTGAAGAGGCAAATTTTGGATTAGGGCATTGAGTTACACAGTTTGTAACGACATTTTCGGTCAGTGCTTGTAAAATAAAGAGTAAGTACAGTTAGTCTATTGTCATTGGTTTATCTATATATCTTTACCAATAAATTTAAATGTGGGTTCTTAATTCTTTGCTATATGTAGGCACAAAAAGGTTTCAATGTAGGTACATTATTTTTGTAAGACATAAAAAAAGCCCACTATTGTGGGCTTCTTAGTAAATT
>Ga0255755_1001758_pt1 | contig 18671 bp, 18 predicted proteins | sample 011ome_18_FD_179955 | JGI IMG/M metagenome (GOLD analysis project Ga0255755, IMG submission 179955) | Coastal salt marsh microbial communities from the Groves Creek Marsh, Skidaway Island, Georgia - 011501BT metaG (version 2) | ecosystem: Environmental > Aquatic > Marine > Intertidal zone > Salt... | reverse complement strand
TTACTATCTAAGGCACAGTCAATCCGACAGGAGATCTCGACCGATAATAAGCTTCATCACTTCGCTGGTGCCGCCGTAGATACGCTGAATACGCGCATCTGCGTAAGCGCGTGTCACGGGGTATTCCCACATGTACCCATAGCCACCGTGTAACTGAACACACTGATCCGTCACCTTTCCCTGAAGCTCTGTCGCCAATAGCTTTGCCTTGGATGCATCAACCGTCGTTAATTCCTTCTCAAGCAACAGCTCTGCGCATCGGTCAATAAACACACGCATGGAAGTCACCTCTGCTTGCAGCTGCGCTAGCGTGAACTGTGTGTTCTGAAATTCGGCGATGCTTTTACCGAAAGCCTTGCGCTCCTTCACATAGTTCACGGTCTGCTCAATGACCGCCTCGCAGCTCGCCATTGCAGAAACGGCGATACTCAAACGCTCTTGAGGAAGCTCCCGCATAAGATAGATAAAACCCATCCCCTCTTCGCCCAGAAGGTTCTCTTTGGGGACTTTGACATCGTTGAAAAACAGCTCCGACGTGTCTTGCGCTTTTTGACCTAACTTATCGAGGTTACGACCCCGCTCAAAACCCGGCATGCCGTCCTCGACGATAAGAATACTGAACGCCTTAGCGCCCGCTGCCGGATCCGAATTAGTTCGGCAGACAACCAGCACGATATCGGCTTGTTGACCACAGGTGATAAAGGTCTTCGAGCCGTTGAGTAGGTAGTGATCCCCCTTATCAACGGCCGAGGTCTTGATGCCCTGTAAGTCGGAGCCAGTGCCGGGTTCAGTCATCGCAATGGCGACAATGCAGTCTCCCGAGACACAGCGGGGAAGAAACTTCTGCTTTTGCGCCTCATTGGCGACGTTGGTTAGGTAGGGGGTCGTGACATCATTGTGTAGCGAAAAGCCAATGCCGGTAAGACCCAAGCGAGACACCTCTTCGGCGATCACCATGTTGTAACGGAAATCCGCACCGACGCCGCCGTATTCCTCTGACACACCCGGGCATAGCATGCCCTGCTCTCCCGCCTTGTACCAAAAGTTGCGGTCGATCTGCCCTTCTTTTTCCCAATCTGCATGTTGCTCGTAAGCTTCATCCATCAAGAACTTTCGAACCGCGTCGCGGAATACCTCGTGGTCGGAATCAAAAATATGACGTGCAATCATTTCGCTACCTGATTTGTTGTGTATCTGATGAATGTTTTTGTTTTTAGACTGAAGACTCGGGCACCGCATTCTCCGAAAGCACCCCAGAAGCCGACCAAATTTTAGCGATTACCTATATCACTGACCACTGAAAAATCAGGGGTACTCTTGTGCTCTATTGGGGACGCACAGCGGATAGATAGATTGGTCACGCTAGCACCGTCGTTTGTTAGTCAGCATCCGTGAGCGAACGATGTCGAATAGCGAAGATCGGCATGCATACCAGATACAGCAGACTCATGACCGTGAGTGTCTCCCATGGATAAATCAGAAGACTTGCCATGTGTATGATCATCATGGGGACAACAATGAACATATAGGCCGAGGGGATTTTGAAGGATTTCAGCGAGATCGTTGGCACCTGCGAGACAGCGAGAAAGCCACAAAAAATGAGATAGGCCGATATCAGCGCGGGTGACTCCGTCACGAAATTAAATTCCAGAAGGTAGAGGTAGACCGGCATGAGCGTCAGCAAGGCGAGTGTCGGTGCAGGAACGCCCTCGAAAGTCTTCGATGGATCGGTATCTTCATTAGCATTGAAACGCGCCAGACGGTAGGCGCAGCAGGCGGCGACCACCATGATAGCGACCCAGGTGAAATCAACACGCGTCGAGTCGCTGAATAACGCTAGATGTAGAATGAGACCGGGGGCAATGCCGAAATTAAAAAAGTCCGCCAACGTATCCAGTTCCTTCCCTATGCGGGAAGTCGAGTTAAGCGCGCGGGCGAGACGCCCATCAAGACCATCTAGAATCATGGCGACCACCAGCGCAATCACCGCCATGTCGATTCGACCATCCAGTGCAAAACGCACGGACGTGAGGCCCACACAAACCGCGCCCAACGTCATGAAGTTGGGAAACAGCGCCAATGGCCGAACACGGCCCTTGGCTTGCGTCAGATCGCGATCGAGCGGCTCGGTCACTTCGCAACCCCGAGTCGAGCCTGTGGCTGGTCTAAGTGCGCCAAAATCGTTTCGCCCGCTACGGTTTTTTGCCCGAGGCAGACCGCTGGGCCCACACCTGTCGGAAGATAGATATCGAGTCGACTACCAAAGCGAATCAGTCCAAAACGCTCGCCCGAACTGAGGTTAGCGCCCTCCTCGACAAAACAGACAATACGCCGCGCAACCAGACCTGCAATTTGCGTAATACCAATCTTCAATCCGTCATCCCGCGAAATCGTGATCGAATTGCGCTCGTTGTGCTCCGAGGCCTTATCGAGAGACGCGTTTAAAAACTTACCGTGGTGATAGGTCACGTTAGTCACAGTGCCGTCGATGCACGCTCGGTTCACGTGACAATTAAACACGTTCATGAACACCGATACACGGGTCAAAGGCGCGTCACCCAAACCCATCTCAGCAGGCGGCGTTACCTCTTGAATGAGTGAGACAACGCCATCGGCTGGCGAGATAATGAAATTCTCCCCTTGGGGAACGACACGCTCGGGATCCCGAAAGAAGTAGTAGCACCAGACCGTGATGCCTAGTCCCACCCAAAATAAGGGCTCCCATATCTGCCCCAGAACGAGTGTGATTACGGCAAAAATCGCCACAAATTTCCGCCCCTCTGGGTGCATTGGCAGAATGACTGCCTCCATCATATTCATCGCTACGTATACCTTTCTATTCTTTCTTCGCTGCGTGCGTGGCTCAGGGCTTTCATGGTTGACTCGAAACGCTTGAGCTCACAACAGGCGACCCATCATTACCTGACTTTCTCGCAGCTCCACTCCTCGTGTGAAGGGTACGGCCCACCCTCGCTGGTGCTGAAGTATAAGAGGAATAGAAGCGGTGTCGAGTTTAACCGAATGCAAACAAGCCGAAACGGTTCAATCACGGCTATGGATTCGCGCAGCTGATTAGGGTCTCTGCTTCGTCGAAACACTGGCGTTCTTTATTGACACTATTTATGCCATAACCTATGGTCAAGATTCGCTCGAGCAACCAATGACGCCCTCTATGACTAACCCAGCCTACACGCTCTCTCTCGATATCGATGACTTTCGACAGTCACGTGTGGAGCAACAGCCCGAACTAACCCATGACCTGGTTGAGGGGGAGATTTGTGTCCGTGTTGACAAAATTGCGATGACTGCCAATTCGATTAGCTACGGCTTCGCGGGCAAGTCGGGGTTGATTCGCTACCTCGATATTTACCCCGCTAGCGAAGGCTTCGCAAACCTGCCGTGCTGGGGCTACGGTGACATCGTGCAGTCCAAACACCCGGACATCACTATCGGTGACCGAATCTATGGTTTTTTGCCCATCGCCTCGCATGTCACGATGGTTCCCGGGGACATCAGCACTGGGGGATTTACCGACATCCGTGAATGCCGAGCGGTCGTGCCACCCTTTTATAACGAATACGCCTTCACAAAGAGTGAGCCCGGATACGCAGCCGAGTTTGAAGAAGCCATCATGTTATTCAGGCCCTTATTTGGCACCTCGTTTTTGATGCAAAGCTATTGTGAGGATCACGATTTTTATGGTGCAACACGCATTGTGGTCACCTCCGCGTCGGCAAAGACCGCGATGGGGTTTGGCTACCTCATGCGCAAACATTTTTCGGGAAAGATCGAGACGATTGGCCTAACCTCGACTAAAAACAAAGGCTTCGTGGAAAGCTTGGATTGCTACGATGTCGTCATGACCTACGACGAGGTCGGACTTATACCCGTGGGACCCGAGACCCTCGTCTTTGATGTTGCGGGCAACGAAGATGTAGTCACTGCACTGCACACCCGTCTCGGCGATACCATCCCCTACTCGGGCGCAGTAGGAAAAACACATTGGAATGCTGGCGCCTTTGGCGCTACCCGAGACCTACCGGGCGCGAAACCCGTGTTCTGGTCTGCGCCAGATCAAATTGCGGTATTGCGTGAACGCATCGGTTCGGGAGCAATGATGCGCCAAATGGGTGCTGCAATGATTGATTTCATGATGGCCGCAAGTGGCTGGATTAAGCTATCGGAGTCACATGGACCGGAGGCTATGGCTGAAAAAATCCGGGACATGCTCGACGGTGAGGTTGGTGCCGAGGAAGGCATCATCCTCAGGCCGTAAGCGGGTTTTTGAAATGTTTCGCCTACTCAAATACGTGTTTGGTGCCTGTTTCATTATGGTCGCAGGGGTCTTCTGGCTCGCTTACTTGTCACCTCGCCCTCCCCTAACCATCGACCCAGCCACGTTGGCCGGCGACGGTTCTCAGATCAATTACTGTGAACTCCCCGCACTCGATGGTAGTGGCTTGAACGCGAGTGACATACCCAAAGGGAATACGCCAGACTGCGGCTACTCACATTTTCCGCTGCCCGTGCTGAGGGAGTGTACGGAACCGCTCTCTGAGGGTGCTGATGACATTCGTGGTCTGTGGCGAGCGATAGAAGGCGCTAGAACCGGCCATATTGAACGCGTCGAGCAATGCGGCGAGCGTGTTGTCGTCACTGCCGGTGGCCTCATTCATGACTACGGACCCAATAGCACTGGCGGACTAAATACCAACGACACAGAGGGCAATGTCTTGTTCACCGGCGGTGAAAAGGACTTTTGCATGAGAACCTCGGCCTCCATGATTTGGGAAGATGAGATTCTGAATTTCTATGTCTTTGGCTGGGGCCCGAAGGTCGTTCGCCGGTATCGCGACGGTGAATTTCTCATCTGGGAATACGCCGACGGAAGCGTTAATAAAATGGAGCGCCTGTGCCAGCTACCCGAAACACACGTCATACCCAGGCCGCGCGGACCACGGTACAAACTGTTCTAGGCTGAAGTCGCTTACCTCGAGAGCGCCTGACGCACCAGCGGCAGCTGATCGTTACCAAAATAAAGCTGTGCTTCATTGACGATCATGGTTGGCGAGCCGTAAGCACCCTTGGCAATAGCTTCCTCTGTACTGGCTCGCAAGCGATCTTTGATCGCCGGCTCGACGGCTCTGCTTACAAGCGCCTCACCATCGAGACCAACGCTTTGGGCGACCTCTCCCATAACCCGGGGGTCATCAATATTCCGGCCGTCGCCGAAATAGGCCATAAATGCCGCTTGCGTAAAGTCCTTGAGCGTCTGCTGATCGTCCTCGAGTGCACAGCACATACGCATCGCCAACACAGACTTTACCGGGTGATGTTCTGTCGGAAAGTCCAGAGGCAGATTCGCAAGACGCGCCCACTCATGAAGCCAGGTAAAGGTATGAATGACCTTTGGATCGGTAGGATTGGTGCGCGCAGCGTACACACTTTGGTTAACCGCATTAAATACGCCACCCACCAGAAAAGGTCGCCAGGTCACGGTCGACTGTGTCTCAGCAATGACCTCTTGGACGTTGTTGAACGCGAGGTAGGTCCAGGGTGAAGACAGATCATAGAAAAACGTTAGCTGAGCCAATCGGGTGCATCCTTAAAATTATTAATACGACACTTACACTACTCAATGCTCGTTGTTGCATCGAATCGATGCAAGCCCTAGGGGCACTTTATCGATCTCAGAAAAGTGCTACATTCTCATGGCTGTCAAACCGTCAGATCACATAACAAGTGAAGAGGTAATCATGTTAAAACTCCACGGCGTTCACGGGTCTCCGTTTGTGAGAAAGGTATTGATTACCCTGGAGGTGAAAGGCCTCAACTACGAGATGGTCACACAAATGCCTTTTACGGGCGACGAGACCTATAAAAAGCTCAATCCGCTCGGAAAAATTCCCACACTCGTCGACGGCGATCTAACACTTGGCGACTCAAAAGTGATTTGTCGCTACCTCGACTCCGCCTATCCGGAAGTGCCGTTTTATCCGGTCGATCAAGCCGATAAGGCCATGGCTGATTGGTACGATGATTTTGCCTCCGGACCTGTGGCCGAGCTGGCGGCCGGCATCTTTTTTCAGCGGTTCATGCGCCCTCGTGCCTTCAAGCAGGAGCCTGATGAGGCGCTGATTGCGACCATCATTGATAAGAAGCTGCCACCCTTTTTGACCTACATCGAGGGACAACTGCCGGATGAAGGCTTCATGTTTGGCGCTTTTTCCATTGCTGATTTAACACTGGTAACGCCCTTCGTGAACGCCAGCTATGCAGGCTACGATGTCTGCGGTGACACTTACCCGAAGTTCGCTGCCCTCATCAAGGCGGTGAGAGGTGAGCCTGCTGTTGCAACCATTTTGGCAAAAGAAGCGAAAGCGCTGGGCTTTGGGTGAATCCAAACGCCGGTCAGCTGACGCCATAAATGCGCCAAGCCCACCAAAGCATCATGCGTAACTGTGTTGTTGATGCGCTAGGCGGCGCTATGCAGGCGGCGGATCTCTCTGGCTACCAGCCAAAGGCGATCTTGCCCCCAAATTTCGAGGTGTGGGTGCCCCTGGGCATCGATTAAGCGATAGCTGGGAACGCCCCATAAACCACCCTCATACATCGAGAGCCGATTAGTCTCCAGCATTCCCTCCCATTCGGTCTCGCCCAGGTGCGTTTTGGCCTCGCTCCAACTAAGACCCGCCGCCTCAACGACCCGTCTAAGGCCTCGGTTGTTATTGGTATTTACGCCCAGAGCGAAGGCATGCTTCAGAAAGCTGGATAACAACTCCGTGCCTTTTCCCTGACGCATCGCCCATGGGTATAGGGAGTAGCATCGCCTTACAGGGTTGCCAATAGGGTCGTACATTTTTCCATACGCAACGCCACGCCGCTGTGCCTCTCTGGCAGCATCGGAGAAGATATACATACCCTTTTCACGCGTAGCCGGTACACCGCGCATAACCATAGGCAATACGGGTCGCATTACGACCGTAACCCCCGCCTTTTTTGCGAGCTCGATGGTCTCGTCAAACACAATCGAAGTGTAGGGACTGCGGAGCGATGGGAAGAACTCAAGAGTGATGTCAGAGGCATTATCCACGCCAGCTATCGACACCTCGGGGCATGGTGAAACGCGAGGCTGTCCCTCGTGTTTGTCGGCACCTAACTCATCCAGTCGCTCCTCCAAGTAATGAAGTCGATCAACCCCCCAATACCACTCGCCTTCGTAGTAAAACATCGCACCCGAATAATGTTTCAGGTCTGCTCGCAGCGCAGTACCGGCGCTTAATCGCTGTTCCGTTTCCTCGGGTGACGCGCAGCCGTGCTCCTTGATCAATTCTGTTAGTGCCCCATCATCACCGCGCCAGAACGCATCACCCACTGCCATCATCAGTGCCGGCAACCGCGCTTGGGGAGCCAGTGCTAACACCGCGTTCGCCTTGTCAACCGCATCTGATGAAAGGGGACTGCTTCCGACCGGGAAATCAAGCCCGTACTCATCAGCAATGAGTGCCGAGTCGTATTGAGAAAGCTTGAGTAGCAGCTCGGCTTCAGGCGCATTTTTACCTTCGGGCCCACGGACGATGTGGCATCGCAATTCTATGTCATAGCGCTCCGCAAACCGTTGAAGCACCTGACTCGCGAGGTAGCTGTAGCCATCTTCCACTTGATGGAAATAATCGACCACATGAGCTCGACCCGCCTTTCTTCTCGCCTTTTCGGAGCCTACTCGTCGCTTTATCAGTTTTTTCTCACTGTTCAAATAACTGGCAAAGAGTGAGGTAAGACGACGGACTAATGGCGAGGGATCCATGGCTGCCGCTCCACCCTGATCCTTAAATTGCTGTGACATGAAGCCCCCGGGTCCTGTTCTTTCGCTGTTGAACTTGACCAACCGTTTACCGGCACAGCGAATTCAAAAAAAAGATATGGCATAAACTATGTCAAATCAAGCCGCTTTTATGACGTCCCCTGGAGGATTCTCTCGCCTGGGTACCCACTCAACCTCTCGAAAATAAAAGCCCACCGCAGGCTTTCACGATCGCGGCTTGCGCGGTCTCACATGACAGCCCCTGGATATCCCGGAGCCGATGCCACATCTCGAATGACAAATAGGCATCAACCAACTCACGCTCATCGGACCCAAGCTCAGTGATCTCGGGTATCCAGCTTTCCTTGTTTGATCTTGAAATCTTCTGATAGCGCTGATAGTTCGCCTTGAGAACTGAGGAGCTCCAGCGTAACGACTTTGTCGCAAGTAAGAGTGAACGGTGTTTTTCAAACGCCTTCGCGTAAGTGGCCACAATCGAGTCAAGTCGCTGATCAAGAGGGCCTTCTCGCTGACCCTCGCTGAGAAAGCCCTCCCAGAAAGACCCGACAGTCTGCTCATCGAGCGCAGAAAAAAAGAGGTCCATGTCTTCGAACTGGCGGAAGAATGATCGAATACCAACACCGGCCCGTGAAGAAATCTGCTTCGCGGTAGGCGCATAATTCCCCTCCTCGATGAGTTCGAGGGCCGCATCAATCATGGCTTTTCGGCTTCGCTCACTTCTCAGGCGTCGGCCGTCACTAAGCTCGGTTACAGAATTCATTCGTTGAAACATTAGTACGCTGTGGATTCGCTTATGTTGTAACACAACCGAACCTGATCTCACTAAATTCCGCGTAGAAAGCCGCCCGTGTTGGTACCTAGGCTAGGCGTAAACTGCATGGCGACCGCTTGAGGCAAAGGCAATCAACTTAAGGTTAGCGGATTTTGCGGTGTCGATTGCCATGGAGGTAGGCGCCGAGACCGCCGCCAAAACCCCAATACCCGCCGTTGCGGCTTTAGCCACCATCTCATAGCTTGCGCGGCTACTCACCAGTACAAAGCCGTCAGTGGGGTTCAGACTGCGCCAGCCGATGAGTTTATCGAGCGCATTGTGTCGACCAACATCCTCTCTGACCGACACAATATTGCCTTCCATATCACACCATACTGCGGCATGTGCACCCGATGTGGATTGTGAAACCACCTGTCTCGCTCGCATATCGGTCAGTGCTCTATCGAGCGCAACCTGGCTCGGTAGCGCTTGAGACTGCAGCGGTGCAATATCTCTCGTCACCTGCTCGATCGACTCGATACCGCAGAGACCGCAGCCGCTAGGGCCAGCCATAGACCGACGCCGGGATTGCAACCGATGCGCGGTTTCGTTAGACACGCGAGCATTGACAGCGACACCGGTATCCGCAGGCTTAATCTCGATATCGTAAATGGCGCGCGGACTCGTGACGATGCCCTCGCCAATGGCAAACCCACGAATGAAGTCTTCTAAATCGCAGGGAGTGGCCATCATCACCGCATATGAGATGTCGTTAAATGACATAGCAACCGGCACTTCGGCAACAACCGCATCATCCGTTTCGCTTGTGACACCGTCCTCGCGCAACAGGCGACTGACTGACACCACAGATGAATCCGCATGAGTCACATCAACATGAACAGGCTCAGCCAACGACATAGTCCTTCGCCAAACCCTGCTGCTTAACATCAAACGTCTTCTGACGTTCTTGCCAGTCAGATGGCTGAGTGACACGAGTTATCTGCACCGCCGTCACTTTGTACTCTGGGCAATTAGTTGCCCAATCTGAACTATCGGTTGTGATGACGTTTGCACCTGAGACAGGATGGTGAAAAGTCGTGTAAACCACACCGGGCCGAACACGCTGAGACAACCGAGCATGCAGAACGGTATCCCCCATTCGACTTGAAATACCCACCCAATCGCCTTCAGCGATCCCTCGCTCCTCGGCGTCTTCAGGATGAATCTCCAGCACATCCTCTTCGTGCCAGGCAGAATTCTCGGTACGGCGGGTTTGTGCACCTACGTTGTACTGGCTGAGAATGCGTCCCGTCGTCAGAATGAGCGGGAAACGACGTGTACAGCGTTCATCGGTCGGTACGTACTCTGTGACAATAAATTGCCCCAAACCTCGCGTGAAGGACTCCTCGTGCATGGTGGGGGTCCCCTCGGACGCCTCGTCCCAACAGGGCCACTGGATACTGCCCAAGCGCTCGATTTTCTCGTAGGTCACACCGTTAAACGTGGGCGTCAACGCCGATATCTCACGCATGATTTGCTCAGGACTCTCATAGTCCCAATCACAACCAAGGGCTTGAGCGAGACCCAATGTTGCCTGCCAGTCGGCCTTTCCGGCGAGCGGCTCCATCGCCTTTCTCACCCGAGAAATGCGACGTTCAGCATTGGTGAACGTACCGTCTTTCTCCAAAAACGATGAACCTGGAAGAAAGACGTGGGCAAATTTAGCCGTCTCGTTCAGGAAAATGTCCTGAACAATAAGACACTCCATCGACTCGAGCGCCGCCTCGACATGTTGTGTATTCGGATCCGACTGCGCTATGTCCTCTCCTTGGCAGTACAAACCTTTAAAGGCTCCCGACAAGGCTTCTTCGAACATGTTGGGGATACGATGGCCTGGCTCAGGATCCAGTGTCACACCCCAGACGGCTTCAAAACTGCCGCGAACGGCATCGTCACTGACCGGTCGATAGCCCGGTAATTCGTGCGGGAACGACCCCATGTCACAGGAACCCTGAACATTGTTCTGACCACGAAGCGGGTTAACACCCACGCCCCGTCGGCCAATATTACCGGTCAACATTGCCAAATTAGCGATGGCCATCACCGTCGTTGAGCCCTGACTATGTTCGGTAACACCTAAGCCATAGTAAATGGCAGCGTTTCCACCCGTGGCATAGAGACGAGCCGCCACACGCACATCATCTGCATGCACGCCGGTATGAGCCTCCATCGCTTCGGGAGAGTTCTCGGGTTGTTGGATGAATGTCAGCCAGTTAGTGAATGCCACCTTGTCACAACGCGAATCGACAAAGTGCTGGTTCATTAAGCCTTCGGTGACAATCGTGTGCGCCATGGCATTCAACAAAGCCACGTTCGCTCCGGGACGGACCGGCAAATGAAGATCGGACCGTACGTGCGGTGCACCAACAATCTCAATGCGACGCGGATCGATAACAATGAGGTGGGCACCCTCTCGCAGTCGTTTCTTCAATCGTGAGCCAAAGACAGGGTGCGCCTCTGTCGGATTAGCTCCCATCACGACAATCACATCGGCATCCGCAACCGAGGCAAAGTCCTGGGTACCTGCTGACTCACCCAGTGTCTGTTTTAGGCCGTAACCCGTGGGTGAGTGGCAGACACGGGCGCAGGTATCGACATTGTTATTGCCAAAACCGGTTCGAACCATCTTCTGGACCAGCCACACTTCCTCATTCGTACAGCGGGACGAGGAAATAGCGCCAATGCTCTTGGTGCCGTATTGCTCTTGAATCGCGCGTAGTCGAGTGGCAGCGAACGTTAGCGCTTCGTCCCAGCTGACCCGCTTCCAGGGGTCATCTATCGAGTCCCGAATCATGGGCTCGGTCATTCGATCTTTGTGGGTTGCATAGCCAAAGGCAAACCGGCCTTTAACACAGGCGTGGCCCTCGTTAGCTTTACCGTCCTTCCAGGGCGTCATGCGAATCACTTCTTGGCCGCGCATTTCAGCCTTGAAGCCACAGCCCACACCGCAGTAGGCACAGGTTGTCGTCACCGAATGCTCGGGTATGCCGCTCTCGATAATGCTGTTTTCGGTCAATGTGGCCGTGGGACAGGCTGCAACACAGGCGCCGCAACTGACACAGTCTGACTCTAAAAAGTTCGTCTCAGGCCCAACACTGACCCTGGAATCAAAACCTCGTCCCGAAATGGTCAGCGCAAACGTACCCTGCGTCTCTTCACAGGCCCTCACACATCGAGAACAAACGATGCACTTGGACGAATCGAAGGTAAAATACGGGCTGCTCTCGTCTTTCTCCAACCGGGTATGATTCTCGCCCGCGAAGCCATAACGCACATCGCGTAAGCCAACCTCACCAGCTGTCGACTGAAGCTCGCAGTCGCCATTCGTTGGACAGGTCAGGCAATCGAGCGGGTGATCGCTAATGTAAAGCTCCATCACACCGCGACGAATTTTCGCCAGCTGATCGCTCTGTGTCGTGACGGTCATACCCGCTTCAACCGGTGTGGTACACGAGGAGGGATAACCTCGTCTCCCCTCAATCTCGACCAGACAAACCCGGCAGGATCCAAAGGATTCCAGCGTATCCGTAGCACAGAGCTTCGGCACCTTGATCCCGGCCTCAAAGGCGGCCCGCATAACGGAGGTGCCCGACGGAACGGAAATGTCCCGTCCGTCAATGGATAGTGTGACAAGCTCGGTGGACTTAGAACCCGGAGTTCCGAAGTCTGCTTGTGGTTGGTAAAACTCGACCATACTGTTCACACGGCCACCTCATAATGGTTGTCTGTCACCCCGAAGTCCTCGGGGAAGTTATCCATGGCACTCTTCACGGGTAACGGCGTCAAACCGCCCATGGCACAGAGTGATGCTTGCTCCATGGTCTCGCAAAGATCCCGCAATAAGATCAAGTCGCCCGAGGAAGCGGTGCTGTCACAAACCCGCTCGAGTACTTCTCTACCTCGAACGGCGCCGATTCGGCAGGGAGTGCACTTACCACAGGACTCTTTGGCGCAGAAATCCATCGCGAAATGGGCCTGCTTAGCCATATCAACAGAGTCATCGAACACGACAATGCCGCCGTGTCCTAGCATGCCGCCAATCTCGGCAAGCGCTTCATACGTCAACGGCACGTCTAGCTGTTCTCGGGCGAGATAGGCGCCTAGCGGACCACCCACCTGCACCGCGCGGACTTCACGGCCTGACCGCGTCCCACCACCCCACTCATTGATGATCTGATGTAGCGAGACACCAAAGGGAACCTCAATTAAACCACCTCGCCGAATATTGCCCGCCAGCTGCAGCGGCATTGTTCCTTTGGATCGATCAACACCATGGCGCGCGTACTCAGCACCGCCATCAGCGAGAATCGAGGTAACTGACGCAAGCGTGAGAACATTATTTACAACGGTAGGCTTACCAAAAAGACCCTCGATGGCAGGCAAGGGGGGTTTCGCTCTCACAACACCGCGCTTGCCCTCGAGACTGTTGAGTAGCGCAGTTTCTTCACCGCAAATATAGGAGCCCGCCCCCATGCGGACCTCGAGCTCGAATCGCTGACCGCTGCCGCGAAGATTAGCGCCCAAGTAGCCTTCGGTGATCGCAAGTTCGATCGCTTGTTCAAGCATTTTCTGCGCTCTGGGATATTCGGAGCGCAGGTAAATGAAACCCTTCGTGGCGCCAACGGCTAGCCCTGCAATCGTCATGCCTTCAATGAGCTGGTAGGGATCCGCCTCCATCAGCAATCGATCAGCGAAGGTGCCTGAATCTCCCTCGTCTGCGTTGCAGACAATGTATTTTTGCTCGCCCGCGGCATCCAGGACCGTCTGCCACTTAATGCCGGTGGGAAATGCAGCACCACCTCGCCCTCGGAGACCTGATGCTTTGACTTCATCGACAATCGCTTGCGGCGATAGTGATAGCGCCCGCTCTAGGCCCTGATAACCGCCCAACTGTCGGTATAGCGAGAGATCCAGAGGATCACCCTCACCACAGCGCTTAAACGTGATACGCGTTTGGTTGGCTAGCCACGGGATATCGTTCACCGGCCCCAGATAACTTGGATGGCAATCCAGCTGCCCATCGGCAATGGCTGCGAGTAACGCGTCGGTTTCTCCGGGCGTCACAGGCCCCAGGGCGACGCGGCCCTGCTCCGCCATATCGACCTCAACCAATGGCTCAAAACCAAACGCGCCTCGCGATCCGTTCCGTATCAGGATGATATCAATGCCGGCCTCCGAGGCCGCGTGACTAAATGCCTTGGCGACACGATCAGCACCCACCGCTACGGCAGTTGTATCTTGAGAAATGTAGACAGTTAACGTCATGACGGTATCGCCTCACGCACAAGCGCTGGCAATTCAGCTAGATCAACACGTCCATAGACCTCTTCATTGATACGGACCGATGGACCGCAGGCACAATTACCCAAGCAGTAAACGCGCTCCAGACGATAGTTATCCGTCGGATGCATCTCATCGAATGCAATCCCCAAGACACCGCTAGCACCTGCCTCTAGTGCCCTCGATCCGGACGCCTGGCAGGCTTCCGCGCAACAGATTTGAACACATTGGTTAGAGGATGGTGACGTTCTGAAGTCATGGTAGAAGCTGACAACACCATGCACTTCTGCTCTCGACAGTGAAAACGCTGTGGCAATGGTATCGAGACAATCATCAGGTATGTAGCCCAGCTTCGCCTGAATTTCATGGAGGCATGGCAACAATCCGCCTTGGGAGGCGGCATGGTCAGTTGCAGCTTTTTCTACAAAGGCTTTCATCGCTTTGACCGGTAATGAGTTCTCACTCAGCACCGATTCTCCCCCTTGTTTTTCCGCCGACACACAACCGCGGCTTTTATTCGTTATTGGCGCGATGGTATCAACCCTAAACCCCCGCTACCATAACGTTTTTATGGTAGTTCTCCCTCAAATTTGGCGCTGGCGAAAGCCGCTATCTGGGTAGTCGTGAAGAAGCGTTTTATCGGAAGTAACGCAACTCGTGGTTACGCTAAAAAGGCGCGCAAAAAAGGCGCGCTAGAAAAGTGCGCCCTGTTCGGGCTCGCAGATGGGTTCATCAAGGGGCTGGGTGAGCCTTGGATTATCAACCCTGGCATTATTGACAGCCGAACTGACCTGGTGAAAATCGACGGCGATATCCGTCATACAGTCGCCCGCAGGTGCTCCGTTTAACCACTGATGAGATGCCTCTACAGACAATAGCAGTGGCTGTCGGTGGTGGATATGGGCAATGGTGGCCTGCGCACCCATTGTCACAATGGCACAACCACTCGTTGGCTCATAAACACCCGCAAATCGCAGAAGCTCGCCGTCGAGGTGGTGAAACCAGGGTCGGCTAGGAGACACCGCCCGTTGCCACTCATACCAGCCGTCAGCGATAAATACGCACCGCTTAGCGCCTTTAAATGATGGCTTTTCCGTTAATGTCTCCACCCTGGCATTGAACAGACTCATGGGTGTTTTGGCCCATGCGGGCGAGAAAGACCAAGACATGAGGGTCACTTCCGCTCGATCTGTTTCCACCAGCACCTCGGATTGTGGCGCGATATTGTAACGATCAGGAATATCCAGGCTCAGGTGCGCCAGATCGGGCTTGTTTGAGGCTGTTAGGGTGTACCGCCCACACATCGCTAGGCGAGCTCGGTCCGTCTCGTTAGTCGCTCACTGTCGCCTCTAAAGCGCACGATCAAATAACGCGAGCGTTTTAGACCAAGCAACCTCAGCCTGTGCCTCGTTATAAACGCGGGAATCTAGGACACACCAACCGTGCAGCGCACCTTCAAAGACAGTGACCTCAGCCGACAACTCGTTGGCGGTAAACGCTTGCCGCAACACATGTTTGTCATCGGGATGTTGCTCATCATCGTTCTCAGCAAGCGCAATCAAGCACTCAGCTTCGATATTTGGAATGAGTAAATGCGGGCTATCTTCCCCCTCGGTTGCGAGCGACACCGGATGATAGGCACAAGCCGCACCTATTCGATCTGACCGTTCGGCGGCGGCGCGCATCACCATGGGGCCACCCATGCAGTAGCCCATGGTGCCAATGGGACGAGATTTATCGACCGCAGATTGGGCATCAAGCCAATCGATAAAGGCACGCGCATCGCGCACGTGTGTGTGAGGCGATAGGTTTTGATACAGGGGATAAATCTTCTTGCGCGTTGAATCGTCCCTGAAACTTTCTCCCGTCTCGACCACAGGCGATCGCGCATCGCGGTAGTACGGATTGATGCAAAGCACCGCATAACCGCTTTCCGCTAGCCGCGTCGCCATGGCCCGAAACGAGGGCCTCAACGCGAGGATATCGGGCCATATCAGTACAGCTGGGTGTGATCCCTCGGCTGGATGCACAAACAGCGCGTCACACACGCCATCGGCAGTCGGAATGTCTACATCGTGGGATACCGTTTTCAGTGGATTAGCCAGTGCAGGGAAGGAAAACGCCACCGAGGCGCCAGCAGCTAGCGTATTGAATTCGCGACGGGTCAGGTTACTTGACCGATTCTGTTCGTCTTTGATCGTGTGCTCGTCACACATGGGCACTACCCAGACTGATGTACGTGCCTTGAGTAGACATCAAGGTGAGCTACTGATTCAAGAGCTGCCTCGTTTTGTTGAATCCGAACTCGCAGGTTCGAACCCTCTAAAACACCCACAAACCAAAACGCCCCCTTGCGGAGGCGTTTGAAGATATGGCCCGCCCGGAGAGATTCGAACTCCCGACACCCAGGTTCGAAGCCTGGTGCTCTATCCAGCTGAGCTACGGGCGGAGCGGCTGTCATAATCGACAGGGCGCGAAGTCTATCACGGCTTTTCGATGGAGACATTAGCGCATTGCGCTAAACTTGATGCTACACTCGCCGCCGCATTTGGGACTCGTCTCCTGGGGGGAAATGCAATGAATACCGATAGAGCGTTCGTGTCCGCCACCTTGATGGCTGACGAAAACCGATCTGCCATCGAAGCTCGCTTGAGCGATGTATTGGAGCAATCCTTAACCCCCATGGAACCGGGACAAGCGAAAACTTATATGGAACATACAGCTGTTCGCATGGCTGAAGAAGCCGGTGCCGGCGTCACCATGTTCCAGATGGTTGAAATAAAGCATGCCAACACCGCTTACATGATCCGAGTGGCTGTGCTGACTAATGGCAGCGCCATTGGCCTCGACTTCATGGATATGGAAAACGGCCAGTTTTTCATCCCCGAGACCTGCCCTGTCATACCGTTAGAAGTGCCGACCATTAATTGAGTACTCAAGGCAGTAAATACAGCCGCAGAGATATCATCACGTTTGCTACGCTGACTGGTCTCCTAGCCTTTATACCCATTTCGACCGACTTATACCTTCCCGCCATCCCAATGATGACGGCTGAGCTGGGCAGCACCATTTCTCAAAGCCAGCTTACGCTGAGTTTGTTCATGTTGGGCGTCGCCGGTGGACAGGTGATATTTGGACCGCTCTCTGATCAATTTGGAAGACTGCCGGTCATCCGCATAGGCACACTGACTTTCGTCGCTTGCTCTCTTTTGAGCTCCTTAGCCTGGAACATCGAGTACATGTGGCTCGCCCGTGTCGCACAGGGTGCGGCTGCAGCGAGCGGCGCCGTTATCGCCAGAGCACTCATACGCGACCGCTACGAGGGCGACAGAGCCGCACAAATGATGGCCCTAACCGGCGCATCCATGGCGAGCATTCCTCTCATTGCTCCGACGCTCGGCGCCTATATTACGGTTGAGTTTGGATGGCGCTTCACCTTTGTCGCGCAGTCACTGTTCGCCCTACTCGTCTACCTCGGTCTGTCGTCATTTCAAACGGGCACGAGCAGCCTGCAAAACGTCGATAAAGCCAAACTCACGTTGAGTGACATCGCGACCTCATTTAAAGACTGCCTCCGCAACCCTCAATTTCTGGGATATCAGATCGCCGGAACACTGTCGTTTTGTGGCCTGTTCATCTATCTCTCAACCGTCTCCTTTTTCCTCAAGGATGTCTTTCACGTCCCAACCGAATACTTTGGTCTCGCCTTCGCCATGACTGTGATCGGATTTGTTATCGGCAGCCTGCTGAGCTCACGCCTGGTGATGAAATGGGGACAAGATAAGACGCTCCGTCGGGGCACCTTTGTGTGTATGGGAGCCAATGGGCTGGTCCTACTGGTAACGCTCTATCTACCGGCCTTCACTGTCGGCTTTGCCATCCTCTCTATTTTGTTTTTCTTTGGTATCGGGTTGATCTCAGCGAATGCCTCTATGGGTGCAATCTCTCTGTATCCTGACAAGGCCGGAGCGGCCTCCGCCGTTTATGGCTGCGTTCACTCACTCAGTTCCGCCACCATGGGTGCCATTGCCGGTCTCCTGTATGCGGGGAGACTCTTGGAGCCCGTGTCTCTGATGCTGTTGTGTTCAGTCGGCGCACTCATGGGCAGCGCATTAATCCATCGATCACGGTCTATTTCGCAAAATTAAACCTACATGGGTATTCGACAGTCCGTGTCGCATTGTTAAGCTTCGAACTTAACGATTCTCGGGGGTTGTAACGTGCACGAAATTACAAAAGATATGGAAGTATTGCAGCAGGCCATTGTCCGCTACAGTGTTGAGCGAATGCGGATGGATCCCCCAGAGATCGATGCTCCAATGACGCCCGAGCAATTAATGGCGATGGTTGGCCAGACCATTACCGATAAAGGTCTGGGCGGACTGGAAGCCCTGAGATTGTTTACTGACGTCCTGGCGCCTGCGTGTATCTCCACCGACCATCCTAAGTTCCTAGCCTTCGTCCCTGCAGCCCCGACGGAGGCATCGACGCTCTTCGACCTCATTGTAGGTGCCTCCAGTATTTGCGGCAGTTCCTGGCTCGAGAGTGCCGGCGCTACGTACGCAGAAAATCAGGCACTGCGCTGGATCGCCGATCTAGCTGGCTTCGGCCCTAATGCGGGTGGTGCTTTCGTCAGTGGTGGTACCGCCGGCAACTTATCGGCTCTGGTTGCGGCCAGACACCAGTGGCGACGGGGGAAGCCTGACCTTGCCCCCTTACGCGGACTGGTCATCTCATCAAGGGGTGCGCATGCCT
>Ga0255755_1001754_pt1 | contig 18689 bp, 14 predicted proteins | sample 011ome_18_FD_179955 | JGI IMG/M metagenome (GOLD analysis project Ga0255755, IMG submission 179955) | Coastal salt marsh microbial communities from the Groves Creek Marsh, Skidaway Island, Georgia - 011501BT metaG (version 2) | ecosystem: Environmental > Aquatic > Marine > Intertidal zone > Salt... | reverse complement strand
AAGAGATATTCAAAACTGGATGTGTAATAGCACGATTACGAACGAAGAATTTGATAACGTCGCCATTCCAGTTTATCTTATCTTCAAAGACCATAAAAGCAATAGTGAAATTATGATCTTTGAAATTTATAAGATGTTTTTCTATGAAAAAGAAGAAGGAAAAAAACAATGTTTTGTATCAAAAGGCGAGCATTATGTTGCTGTAGAAGAAATATTAAATATATTATTCCGTTTCAATTATGTACAGAATTTGTGTAATAATAATGATTATGATACATATGATTTAAGCAATAGTGATGAATTATGTGATTTCCTAGATAAATTATTATCAGGATGTACTATACAAAATAGTAATAAAGATGATAAGGTCTATTTAGATATGAATCAAAGAATAGATAATATGGAAACTTTTGAATATTTTTATGATGTACTAAATGGCGAACAAATGATTAAGGGAATTGATACAATAGATGAACCAATTGCTAAAAATAATATAATAATAAAAGAAGAAGTCAAAGATAAAGAAAAAATGGAAGAAATAATGGGAGAAAAAATGGAAGAAAAAATGGAAGAAATAGAATTAATACAAGGAACTAATGAAGAAAGAAAAAATAAAAAAAATATAACCATGACCAAAGAAAAAAAATACTCACAAGATATAAACGTTGATACTGATAAACATGGTGTTGATGAATTTAAAGAAGATTTAGATTCTTTATTACTAGAATCAGCAAAGGCAAAATCTACGCCTAAGTGGATACAAATGTTGACGACTATATAACTAAACTTTTTTCCATTGATACAAAGAATAAAGTAATGTAAAAAAGGTTTAAAAAATAGAATAAATTTCTTTTTTGTTTATATGAATTTAAATATATATTTAAAAACATATCATCATACTTATTCAAAAAAAATTTATGTATCTAAGAAAAAAAACCACTTTCTTAAAGCATTCATTAAAAAAATAAAATATATTCATAAATCTTTCTTTTTAAAAAAATACAATCTATATCCATATAAAAAAATACCTTCTCTTTCAAAAAAACAGAAAAAAATAGTTAAATTTTGCGTATTTGCAGGACGAAAAATTAATATTAAAATTCTTCATCATTATATTGAATTATTATTGAAACAAAATATTATTCATGAATATCACATTTTTGACATGAGTCATAAATTAAGTGACTGTTTATTTTTAAAAGAAGAATTTGCTCGTTTATCTTCCTTATTTAGTAAAAAAAATAAGCAGCAAAGAATTTTTATACATAATCATGATCAAAATTATAAAAAATTACTTTTTGTTGAAAAAAAAACAGATAATAAACATCAATCTTTCTCTTCATCTATTCCCGAAAAACAAGATTGGAGCCCATTTTACAAAGTAATTTCAAAAAAACAATTTTATGATCACTCTATTATTATCAAATGTGATGATGATATTTTATTTATTGATATTGCTAATTTACAGAAAGCAATCTATGATAGAATTCAGGATACTTATTCCTTTTTAATTCATTCGAATTGTATTAATAATAATATTTGCGCATATTATCAAAAAGATTTATTTCCCCATTTATCACAATCTCTTGCCAACTATCCAATAGGTGGTATACTAGGGCCTTTATTTGAAAATCCTAAAATTGCTTATAGTATGCATGATTATTTTACAAATAGTTATTTTCAATGTAAGAATAAACAGGAATGGCAATGCTCTTATATTATTCCAGATACTTATGTAAAATCGCGATTATCTATTAATTTTATATTATTACGTGGCGAAGACTGTAAATATTTTAAAAATATAGTACATGATGATGAATATTTACTTAGCTCTTTTTATCCAGAAAAATTATTACGTCCTAATAAAATAAAAGGTGATTTTATTACATCTCATTATAGTTATGCTTTACAAAATGATGTAATGAACCAAAGTACCTACTTATATAAAAAATATATATCATTAACAAAAGACTACTGTTCCTATATCAAAGATCAAACATTTCCTGAATTGACACAAATAATATCTCGAAACCATTCTCTTTTAAAAAAATATAAATCTTATTTATTATATGATTCAAATAGTGATCGTACATTTATGAAAGCTCCGCATTATAATCATTCTTTCCTTGAAAATGGAAATCGAAAATTTTTTTATATTCAACATTATCAAACTAATCAATATTTAACGATAGATTACGAAGAAAATGTATTACATTTAAGCGATAGTCAAAAAACACTCTTTCAGATTGAATTTATATCTTCCCAAATTATTCGTATTTATTTGGGAATTTATAGTTTGACCAATTTCAATATTGGAGATATTAAAAATAAACAATATCTATTATCCTTACTTCCTAAACAAAATGAAAAAAATATATTTATAGAAACATGTCCTTCTGATACTAATTCATCTAATCCATATCATCATATTTATTTACAATTTTTAAATAATCAGTCATATCTAAGTACAAAGCAGTATAATTCATTAACTAAAACAGTTTTACATATAGAAAAAACAAAAAATAATGACTCTTTATGGAATTTGGAAGAATATAAACCAAAATCATTGTGTCCTTATAATTATTTCGAGCGAATCTGTAAAAATCAGAAATTTTATTATCAAGATTTAGAAAATCATCAAATACATACTAATTTCTATATGGGATGGGGTTATGAACAAATATTATATTGATGATGTTGTTTTCTACTATTTTTACTATTTAATTTAAAAAAATACAAAAAAATAAAATATCATTTATTAGTAAGATGAATTATAATCCCAATGATATTTTTAATGAACCATTATCATCAGGTAGTCAATCGAATGAAAAAAAACACACTGACCTAAGTGAATTACGAAAAATGAATGATGAAGGGAAAAAACAATCATCAAATGAACAATTTACGAATTATAATAATTTATCAAATATGAATAGTACACCTAAGAAAAAAAAACAACATCAAATACCTAAAAATCAGGAACAAGAAGAAGAACTACATGATGTAGTAGAAATAGAAAAAGATGTAGCATCCTATAATAAAAATGCTTCTTCATCATCCTCTTCCTTAACATTGGTTAATTCCAGTTTTTATCTTACCTATATTTTTTTAATGACAACCGCTACAATTACTTTTATTGAGGCTATTCGAACTAAAATACCTGAAATACGTAATATATTAAATTTAGAAACATGCATTTCAGTTGTTGCTGCCTTTTTCTATTCAAAATTTATAAAAATGATGGAAGAACATAAGAAAAAACTACGTTCATCATCAAATAAAGAAAATTATCAAGAAAAAATGTTTCAGGAAATTAATCAGACACGTTATTTAGATTGGTCTATCACAACACCAATTATGTTATTGGTTTTAGTATTAGCATTATTATATAATAATAAGATGGGAGGAATGAATTTTTTTTATTTCATCATTATTTTATTACTTAATTATGGTATGTTAGCTTCTGGATATATGGGAGAAAATGAAATGTTAGATAAAACCATATCTGGAATCATTGGATTTATATTTTTCATTGCTCTTTATGGATTCATTTACTATGTTTATGTGATGCCTGAGTCAAATTTTGATAATAATTTGATTTATGGTGCATTTGTAGTTTTATGGGCAATTTACGGAATATTATATTATTTTGATGAAAAAATGAAGAATATCGGGTATAATGTATTGGATTTATTTTCTAAATGCTTTGTAGGTATTTTCTTCTGGGCGTATTATGCAAAAGTATTTGTATTATAATGAAACGCAATATTTGAGTATATCAATGTATATTATGTCTATTTATAAATATATATATTTATAAATTTACATTCTTGGATTTTACATTATCTTGTTCTTTACCTATATTCAGAAAGCTTAATATTTGATATATTATTCTTTTGTTTTCTTATTATTAGCATTATTGTTTGTTTCTAATGATTTTAAGAAATCTAAAGCTTTTTTATTATCATTTGGTAACCTATCTATTGCATCTAAAAATTTGAAATTTAATGGTTCTCCTGTTACTGGATTTTGTATCATCATAAATCTTCCATTATTAGGTTTTCCTTTCCTAACCCTTTTAATCCATTCTTTTAATAATCCTAAAGTAGTATATTCAGTTTTTGAAAGTTTAACCCATGGATATTGAGAAGCGTTTAATTTTTCTAGAGAAATAAAATTGCTTGGATTATTATTTATTGATTTATTTCCATTAGAAGTGGTCCAGACTAAACATTTTTGATAAATGTCTAATTGATTTTTATTTATATTTTTAGGTTTGTAATTTTCTTGAATAGGACAATTTTCGAGCATATATTCCATATTTGTCATATTCGAGACGTTCCAACTGTCTATGGGTTTGTTGAAGGCAGTAGCTTTATAGAACATTCTTTTCATACTGGTCACCTTCGAGATGTTCCAATTGCCTATGGGTTGGTTAAAGGCAGTAGCTTTATTGAACATACTTTCCATACTGGTCACCTTCGAGACGTCCCAACTGCCTATGGGTTGGTTAAAGGCTTTAGCTCCATAGAACATACTTTCCATATCGGTCACCTTCGAGACGTTCCAACTGCCTATGGGTTGGTTAAAGGATGTAGCACCATAGAACATAGAATACATATTGGTCACCTTCGAGACGTCCCAACTGCCTATGGGTTGGTTAAAGGCTTTAGCTCCATAGAACATACTTTCCATATTGGTCACCTTCGAGACGTTCCACTCATTAAGGGGTTGATTAAAGACTGCAGCATTATCGAACATACTACCCATATCGGTCACCTTCGATACATCCCATTTGTCTAGGGGTTGGTTAAAGTCTTCAGCCCAACTGAACATACTCCACATATTTTTCACCTGGGAGACGTCCCAACTGCCTATGGGTTGGTTAAAGGCTTTAGCTCCATAGAACATACGAAGAATATTTTCCACCTTTGAGACGTCCCAACTGCCTATGGGTTGGTTAAAGGCTTTAGCATTATAGAACATAAACCTCATATCGGTCACCTCCAATACATTCCATCTGTCTAGGGGTTGGTTAAAGGCTTCAGCCTCCCAGAACATACCTTCCATATTGGTCACCTTCGAGACGTCCCACTCATTAAGGGGTTGTTTAAAGACAGCAGCATTACTGAACATATTAGACATATTCGTCACAGATGAAACGTTCCATGATCCAATATTTTGATTAAACACACGAGCATTTTTGAACATATTATACATATTCGTCACAATTGATGTGTTCCAATCGCCTATGGGTTGGTTAAAGGCTTCAGCCTCTAAGAACATACTTTCCATATTGGTCACCTTCGAGACGTCCCAATTATTAAGGGGTTGGTTAAAGGATTTTGCATCTTCGAACATATGTGCCATATTTTCCACCTTCGAAACGTTCCAATTATTAAGGGGTTGGTTAAATAATTTCGCACCATAAAACATTCCTTTCATAGTTGTCACATTGGAAACATTCCAATTAGAAATATCTTGATTAAAGTTGTTAAACTTATTTACTACATATGATCCATAATTACTAAATAAATAATTCATATTTGTCACGTTTGACGTATCCCAATTACTAATATCTCCATATTTTTCTGTAAAATCATTAAGTAAAAACTTTTCAGTTAGCAAATCATTAACTGCTTTTTTGATATCTTTATCAGTTCGTATTAACTTATTATTAGCACCACCTTTTTTCAATTTTTTAACTTTTACATTTTTTCTTTTACTATTTTTCTTAACTAGTTTAATTAAATCTTCTTTCTTTAATTTAGAATAGCCTGTAATATTTTTCTGGCGACATATTTCTTTGAGTTCTTCAACTGTTTTATTTGCGAATTTAGAAACCATATTTTTATAATATATATAGATAAATTTATTATAAAAATTATAAAATAATTACTCAATATGGAATGATGTACTATTTCCACTTATTTGTGCATTCAGCTGATTCCTATTATATAATGGATTCGGATTTGTTTTATAAACATCAATTCGATTAAAACAAGTATGCGATTGAAAAGGGACCTGATTACCCTGTTTATTGTAGCCTGAATAATTATTTAAAGTGATAGTAATTAATGAATTACTAAATATACTTCCAGTAGCCCAATTACAAAATTTTTTTCGATCTTTATCAGTACCATTTTTAATATATTCTAATAAAACTTCTACATTTGGATAATTATTAATTATAGAATTAGTAGAGTTTTTTTTTAAATTATTTAATTTTTGTTCTGTTCCTCCTTCTTTTAATATGATTCGTTTCATAAAATCTTCTTTTGCATAAGAAGGCATTTTATTAGTGAATAAAGTTGGATTTTTTAACCAATATTCTTTAATCCATTCTTTCATAATTTCAAAATATTTATCATTTCGAAATCCTAAAGAATATAAATATCGACGAAAATAAACTTCTTTTTTTTCATTATTATTTTTAATGTTATCAAAATTTTTATTCCATTTTTTTTCATTCTTATTTTCATTCTTTTTCATAAGAACATCTGATATTTTACTATTAGGTCCATATGTGGTTTTTCTTATTTTATTATTTAATAATTGTAAATTATCATAACTATTTTTTTTATTTAAATTAATTTCTTGAATTGGATCCTCATTTTTTAATAATTTCAATAACTCTTCATTTATAGGAATGAATATTTGTAGTTTTCCTTTTTCTGCTAAGATTATTAATTTATTTGTTGCCTCATAAAATTTAGCAATATTTTCATTATTTGAAATATTTTTTTTTATGATCATTCCAAGATTTTTATTATTATTATCACTATATTTGAAAAATTTATGAATATATGTTTTATAAAATAAATCAAAAACTGTTCTTGATAAACCACCCACATCTATTCCTTTTTGAGCTTCAAATTGAAATTTTTTATTTATTAAAATATTATTATCTAATTTTAGTATATAATCATATAGTTTTGTATAACATGTATTATTATTCGATTTTAACATATTTTTTTTTATTAATAATGATGAATTACTAGTATTTTGCATACTAGTATTTTGCGGTATTAAAGCTAATTGATTTCGAGACAAAATAATTGGAGGTTTATTTTGTCTAGAAATAGAGCAATTTTTAAATATATCTGTAAAAGTAGTGTTATCTTGTATGACCCAATTACTAATATTTTGATCAAAGGATCTAGCTCCATCGAACATATAATCCATAGTTTCCACCTTCGATACGTTCCAGCCTCCAATGGGTTGGTTAAAGGCTTCCGCATGATAGAACATACCATACATATTGGACACACTCGAAACATTCCAGTCTCCAATAGGTTGATTAAAGGATGTAGCATCAGGGAACATAGTTCCCATATTTGTCACCTTCGAGACGTCCCAACTGCCTATGGGTTGGTTAAAGGCTTGAGCACTACTGAACATAAAACTCATATCTGTCACATTCGATACGTCCCAATTGTCTATGGGTTGGTTAAAGGCTTCCGTAGCTGCGAACATGGCGTTCATGTTGTCCACCTTCGATACGTCCCAATTGTCTATGGGTTGGTTAAAGGCTAAAGCCTGATAGAACGTCTCTGCCATAGTGGTCACCTTCGAGACGTCCCAAGCAGTATATGTAGTACTATCTGGTCTTTCTACTATCTTTGTGTTAATGGGTTGGTTAAAGGAACTAGCTCCAAGGAACATACTATCCATATTGGACACATTCGAGACATTCCAATCGTTCAAGGGTTGATTAAAGGCTATCGCAAGATAGAACATAGCTTCCATATTTTTCACATTCGAAACATTCCAATTACTGATATTTCCATTAAAGGATTTTGCTCCTCGAAACATACTTTCCATATCCTCAACTTTGGATGTATTCCATTTATCAAGATCTTGATTAAATTTTGCAGCACCAGCGAACATTGCTTTCATAGTTGACACATTAGAAACATTCCATTCACTAATATTTCCATTAAAGGATCTTGCAGTTTGAAACATACTTTCCATATCCTTAACATTGGATGTATTCCAGTTATTAAGATCTTGATTAAATATTATAGCACCAGCGAACATTGCTTTCATAGTTGACACATTGGAAACATTCCAATTAGAAATATCATCATTAAAGTCGTTAAACTTAATATTTCTTGTATCCTTATTTATACTAAATAAATAATTCATATTTGTCACATTAGACGTGTCCCATTCACTGATATGGCCATATAATTCTGTAGCTTCCCCCTTATTACTTAGCCAATCATTAACCGCTTTTTTGATATTTTCATTTGTTAATATTAACTTATTATTATTAGTACCACCTTTTTTCGATTTTTTAACTTTTACATTTTTTCTTTTACTATTTTTCTTCACCAACTTTATCAAATCTTCTTTCTTTAATTTAGAATAGCCTGTAATATTTTTCTGGCGGCATATTTCTTTGAGTTCTTCAACTGTTTTATTTTCGAATTTAGAAACCATATTTTTATAATATATATATATATAAAATTATGAAACAAGTATCAATATTTTTATAAGAAAATTATTTTACTATAATAATAGAAAAAAATGAAAAAATTTATCGTAATAATCATCAAATACCTAAATAACAATTGATCATATCTAATTAAGATTTTCTTAATTACATTATTTATCTAATTAAGGGTTTCTTAATTACATAATTTATTTTATCTAACATGGCAACAATTCTTAAAGAGTGCATCAATGATACCAGAAAGACTTTTCATGGGCGTGAAGAAAGTCCTCTTGGACTTGGATACGCTCCTGATCCAGAATTTCCTGGAACAATTATGAATGGGAAAGATGATAAATTTTACATCGTTAAAGCGGGAACAAAATATAAAAAATGGGCTCCTTTTTCCATTGATTTAGGAGCTTTGCCACATGATTGTTATCATGAAGCGAAAATTCCCAAAACAAGAAAGATTTCTTTTGAAGAAGAAACTGGATTGGAAGAAAAATTAGGAGGTTCTAAACCATTCTCTGTAGAGGGAGAAGGTTGGCCCATAGATGAAAGGGGAAACCCATACATATTTGTTGCTCAGTTTAAACATCCAGATGATCAGAATAAATTAATCGTTTTCTTTATTGATCAAGCATTTGAAGATTCCGACATTATAGAATATGATTTAGACGAAGAAACACTTAAAAAACAAATCATCATTACTTGTCCTGAAAACGAAGAATCAAAGGGACCTAATATAATATATGACCCATACATTATTGATTCTTATAGACTAAGTAAAGAATTAAAACCATTGTCATTTTTATATAAACGCTTACGTCTTCCAGAAAATGATCAATTTCGCGATGATTATTACGCAAGTGATTACTTTGCGAATGATTGTATTAAAATTGGAGGAACTGCGTTCCATTGTCAACAAGAGCCTAGCTTTAATAAATTCCTTCAATTAAATGATAATGGTATATTACCAGTTAATTTTGGAGATTCTGGCATTGGTCAACTTAAACAATCCAGATATGGATCCTATTTTTTTAGTTGGGATTGTTATTAAATCCTATATATCCTGTATATAATTATTTTATAAATTTGATTATTTTGATTATTTTGATTATTTTGATTATTTTTAGTAATAATTATTTTTCGTTAAATTAAGAATACCTTTATCTCGAATATAAATAGTATGTTCAAACTGAGAAGACAAATTCTCTTTTTGATCATAAATAGCAGGAAACGATAATACATATTCTTTTTTAACTAATAATTCTAGAACTTTTTTATAGGTTCGCATTATATTATAATTCTGTGCAAAATCTTTTTTTATCCAACGTAAACAAAAACATAACGTCTTATATCTTTCTTCAAGTGCAACATATAAATATAATTCGTCATCTGTTAATTTACTACAAAGATTTAAAGTAGTATTTACATTTGAGCTAATTTTTTTTCGATTAATCATAAATAATTCTGTTGGTTCATTATAATTTATCTGTCCAGATCCAGTTGTCACAAAAGGTTCTATAGCAAAAAATTCACCAGGATTCATACGTACGGGGTAATGAATGGCAATATTAGGCACTGCTTTTGAATTATGTATAATGTATTTATCTAAATTATGACCCGATAATTCTCCAATAGTTTTTAAATTATGTACTTTACCATCTAATATAAATTCTTTAGATTGAATATATTCTTCAATATCTTTACCAATATCACCTAGAACAACATCTGGTCCACATAAACTAACCGCATAATTTGTAGTATCTTTCGATATTTTAATAAAATCATCATATTTTTCATCAAAATGCGCTGTAAATGCAGAATCAATTATTGTTCCTTGTTCATGGACTCCGAAATCTACTTTAACGATATCATTTTTTTTCAATATATAATTATCATCAATTCCATTTGGTGTATAATGAGCGACAATTTCATTTACAGATAATGAACAAGGAAAAGCTAGTCCTCTTTCTAATGGTTTAACTTCTTCAAAATTACTTTTTTTTAAAATAAGATTTTCAATTGTATCAGCTATTTCTAGCAAAGATTTTCCTGGTTGAATAATTTTATTTTTATGTAATTCATCGGTAATTTCTTTATGAATTTTTGCTGCTTTAATTGCGTGCAGTAAACTTTTATTTTTATTCATATTGATTAATATTTAATAATTATAAGAAACACTTTATAATTATTTTTCCTAAAACTTTTTATTTGTTATTTATTTTATTTCTTTGTTAATTTATTTATTATTTATCCTATTTTTTGTAGTACTTTTATTACTTTTATTACTTTTATAATTGATTCCTATTGGATAACAAGATTGACCCATTAATACATAACGTATTAAATAATAATAAACATAAATATCACTAAAAATAATTGCTAATAACACAGCAAAAAATCTAAAAAAACCATTTGAATGTTTATTACATTTATAAGCAACCATTCCGGAAATAATAACGCCAAATATTGAAATTAATAATAATAATATAACAAATAACATATCAGACCAATGAAATTTCTCGAATGCTTCTTGATTTAAAAAGTTTTCTTTATTCAATAAATAATCATTTTGTTTATTAATCATTTTATGAATCATATACCCATAAGTTATCATATTTATACTATTTAATTAGATTTATTATTTGTTATATCTTTATTTATTTCAGGTTCTAATAAATAATATAAAATAGAAACAGAAACCGCTAATCCTCCAATACATACTAATTCAAACATTACTTTGATTATATACATAAATAATATTTATTTTTTATGAATATAACATAAAAAATTAAATTATAAATAAAATTTAATTTTAGATAATTAATAATTTACATGATGTGAACTTAAGATGAACAGCAAGTATACGTTTTTCCAGCCATTGGATTTCCTTGACATCCTGTTGATTCATAAGTACATACGCCATCTGTAAAATAATAATTATTTGTCCCAAGTTGATTTGCACAATAATCGCACATCCAAGCACACCCTGTTCCACTTGCTACTTGTAAACTTACACAACTTGATTGGGGCATAATTCGTGAAACAGAAGATACTTCTTTACATTGTTGTCCATTGATCATTTGATAGGATGTTGCTAATAGTCCAATTAAAATTTGAGTAATTTTCATTTTTATATATAATAATAAGAAAATAATAACTTATTTTTTACGCATTTAATTTTTAATTTTTACTTTATATTTCCAGTTTATTCTTTTTTGTGCTAAAATTAATTTAAATACATTTTACTTATAATAAAAAAATATTTATTTATATTATAAGTAAAATGTATTTGGATATATATATATTTTTATTTTTTCTCATTATATTAGTCATTTCTTTTTATTCGTATAAAAAAAAAAATATTGAACATTTTAATGGAGTTTCTGAATATCCTAAAAAATTTATTATGCAAAATTGTCAAATGAATCTGGTACCTTATGTAGAAGATGCAGATGAACAAACATGTGAAAACAGTGCTTTTATAGAAGATGGACAATTATTAAAAAATTTATGTGATAAAAATCAAGATTTTCAAGTTCTTGAATTGGAAGTTCCACGTGGAACACCTGGATATGGCCAAAATATAAAGAAAAATAAATACTTTGGATGTGGTGAAAATCAATCAAATGTACTTGGTCTAAATTGGAATCAACCTAGTTTTCAGTCAAAAATTAAGCATAAATCATTCATGTCCCCTCCATTACTTTATGATTTATATTTTAATAATAATCCCTATATTGGTTCTTGGGAATATAAAGAAAGTATTGGTCAAATTAATTTAGATGGAAGTAATTTTTATCGAATTGGTGGAACTGGTTATTTGGGAAAATGGAATGAGCTAAATATGAATCAAATGAATTATAGCATATCCTTTTGGATGCACTCGACAGGATATAGTGATTTAAATATTATTCAATTAACCCAAGGGAAATGTGAAATAAAAGTAAATGGCTATTGTGGAAAAGAACCAAGTAAAAGTAATAGTGGATGGTTTGGAGAAGGAGGTGGTTCAAGAGATGCATGTGAACAACGCAGAGGTACATGGAGTAGAAGATGTAAATGGAGAAAACCATTACGTCGTGTATTTAGTTGGTTTGGGGATCTTGTAAGTGATGCAGAAAGTTTATTTGGCGGTGGTTCACATAGTTCTTCTAATTCTACAAGTGTCACTATGAGATATATTCGAGGACAGCCAGCAATTACATTAGATAGATATAATTTAAATTTAGCTATGCAAACACCACGAAGCTTTTCCCATGTAAATGTCTGGCAAAATGACTTATTAAAAAATAACTTTCAGAAAAAATGGTATTCATTAAATCACTTTTTAATAAGCTTTGGCAATAATGAAATCAAAGTTTTCTATAATGGAGAATTAGTAAAAACTTTTTATGTTCAGTCTACACCCACACCTAAAGATGCACATACCTTTCTAGGAGCTTATAATAAGAGTACTGTTTATATTAAAAATTTACTATTATGGAATATGAATTTTAATGAACGCTTTGCACACGATTTATATCAAACATATTTACCTATTATTCGCGAAAATAATAAAATAAAATTTATGGGTAAAAAAATGAAAACCAAGGAAGAATCATTTAAAGCTCCTTTTAAATTAAATAAACGATTATACGTAGGAAAATATATTGATTTAAATTTTAAATCTAATGAGAGTATGACTATTTCTTTCACTATTAATGTGAAACGAAATTATTCTAACTGGGTTAATATATTGATTGTTAATGGTCCAGAATGGAGCTGGAGAGTGCGTAAACCTGGTATTTGGTTATGGCCAAATCGGTGTGCTTTGAATATTTGTCGAAATACTGATTATAATTGGAATGAAGGAATTAGTGATCTACCTTTTCCAATGAATCAAGATGTTCATTTTAGAATTGTTTATGACGGAATAGGTAAAAAAATTGTTGCTTATCAAGATTTTAATAGAACACCTAAATCATCTTACACTGCTAAAGGAAATTTTATTAAAGTAAATGATGATGATAAAGTATGGATCGCGGCAAATAGTTTTGGTGAAAATGCTTATATTTCTAATTTTGAAATAGAAGGAGGTGTTTATAATCCATGAAAATAATGTAAATGCATAATTATTTATTAGAAAATAGATAATTAATAAAAAATAATTTTGCTATTTGAAAACAAATTAAAAAAATTATTTTTAAAAATTTATCTTTATTTATTATATGAGTAATAAAATACTGTGCATTTTATTATTATTAATCTTTCTATTTTTATTTTATTTTTTATATCAGAAAATGAACATTTATAAAAATCAGAATAGTTCTCCTCTTTTTCCAAATAATCAATTATTTGAACAAAATTTTGAACATTTTGAATCAAATGCTTGGACAACCGATAAAGATAAATTAAAAGCGGAAAAAGAACCATTAAATGATATTCAAAAAACAGAAGTAAAAAATATGATTGAACAATTAGGAAAAGAACAATTAAAAACACTGATTTCCCAACAAAGTCCTCTTCTTACAGGACCATCAGGACCAGTCGGACCACAAGGGCCAGCAGGAACTAAGATGGTAGCTTCTGGACGCTTAGTTAATAAAGTAGGAAGTTTTCCAAAAAAAGAAAAACAAAATGACAATGAAAATAAAATATCCAAATTCAATCCTGATTATGTTGTATCTCGCACGGAAGGGACAAATGCTGCCTCCAGTTTATGTTACATGGATAATATATCTCCCTTTACCAGTTACCAAAACTGGGAACTAGATATAAATAACAATATTAAAAGTCGATATGATAATAATTGTTTAACTATGGATGATAAAAATAATAAATTACATATGAGTCAATGTAGCGATAATCCAAATCAAAAATGGACATGGGACAATTCAAATCGTATTATTTCTACAACCAATTCTACACCCAGTAAATTAAAATGCATTGGTTTAACAAAACCTGAAGTAAATACTACTGCAGCAAATGTTCCTGGTTGTAAAAGTGGTACATGTGCAAATACAGTTGCTCGTGAATATTTAGTAGTGAAAGATTGTGATGTAAATAATATTTATAATGATGAAGTATGGTCTTTTGTTTAATTTCGATTATACATAAATATTTTAAATTTTATTATGAATATTTATAATACATATATTACATATTCATAATAAATATTTATAAATTATTCATTATAATTGATCCCCAGCTATTTTTTTCTAAATCTATATAATAAGTAATTTTATTTTCTTCTATTAATAAATCCGTTTGTTCTTTTTGCGCTTTATTATTTCTTTCTAAGCTATTTTTTTCAATCATATTTTTAGAATTATATTTTTTAGATAATTCTTTGTCTTTGTCTTTGTCTTTGTCTTTATCTTTTGACTTATTAAAATACTGGTTATTTTTCTTCTTTTCTTTACATAACCATTGAGGATGTCCTTGTTTATTACATTTTTTACAGATAATATTTGGACAACTATCAATAGAATGATTTTCTTCGTGGCAATACTTACAACTCATGGTATATAATTATATAGTTTAATAATGATATTTATTTTTTATATACTTTCGCATTTTCAGTTATGGTTTTTAAAAAAATAAGAATTTATATTGAAAAAAATCCTTAATACTATTTAAAATAAAATTAACTAATTTAATTAATGGAACAAAAAAAACAAAGGGAGGAACTCGAAGAGTTTTTAAAAAAAACTATAAATAATACCATAAATTATAATATTAAAAAAATAAAAGGAAGTCATGTGGGAAATTACGAAGATGTTATAAAACTTCAGAATGATTTTAATAAAACCATCATGAAAACAATCAATCAAAATAATGAAGAATTACATGAAAAAATAAAATTAATGGAAACTCAATTAGTAGATGTTTCAACAACAGTTCTAAAATTACAAGAACAAAATATTCATTTAGTTTCAATGATTAATTCATTACTAGAAAGTAAAAATATACTTTCTTCAACAATTGGATATCCAATGGAAAATGATCTCATTTTAGATAATCCTTATCCATTACAACGATGTATATCGGAACCACCACAGAAAATAAATGATGATATAATTCAAAGTACTATGCGACAACAATCACATCAAAATTTATCTAAATTATCTTCAAAAAATGGAAGCAATTCTTTTAACGACATGATACAAGATCTTCAAAATCAAGATATGTTATATAAAGATTTAAAAATTGAGGATTTAAATTTAGATTTTGATTTTATACAGAAATGTCTTCATGGACAATCTATGCAAAATGATTTGAAAATATTTAAAAAAATATATATTGATAATATTCCATGTGGATATTATTCAATACGTAATATTAAAAAAAAATATCAATATTGGTTAAATGGAACAATGAATAATGATGATGACCATGGTACATATATTAAAGACACGATATCTTCTAATATTTATAATTGTTATTTAAAAATTAATAATTATGATAATTATGCAGAAGATATTGATCAATTTGTTAAAAATCAAGAATATATTTTAAATTTAAATGAGCAAAAATATAAAGATAAATTATTTGCGCAAATTATTAAAATTATTCAAATTGGCACGATAAAATAATTAATTATTATTAAATATTATATATCTGCGTTATCACCATTAGTTCTTGTTTCATCTATTTTGTTTCTTTTCATTATTCAATTTATGTATTAATCATAATAAATAAATTTTACATTAAATATTACATTAAATATTACATTAAATTTTACATTAAATATTACATTAAATATTACATTAAATATTACATTAAATTCTAGATCAAAATCAAGATCAAATATATAAAAAATTTATATTTGTTATAAAAATAAATATAAATAGTATAAAAACATAACTATATTTATAATAAAGCTCCTTACTTTATACATGATATGTATTTATCTATATTCGATGATAAACCCAATTTAGATGAAATTGATTTTCCTCATATTTATTTAAAAAAATATTCTTTAGCAAGCCTAGATAGCTTAAATAATTTAATTTTTAGTGGTGTGAAAGGATCGGGGAAAACAATCAAAGTATATGCGTTTTTATGTTCTTTATTAAATAGTAAAGTATATGATATAAAAACCAAAACATTTGAGTGTGATAATAAATGTATACAATATAAAGCAAGTATTTATCATATTGAAATAGATGCTTTAGAATTATTAACAGGAGAACGTATATTTTTTAGCAATTTTTTAAAAGAATATTGTGAAACACGAAACATTGGTCTTGACTTACCTAAGATTATCTACATTAAAAATGCTGAAAATTTAAATAAATTATCTTTTTTATTTTTACGTAAATTAATTGAGAAAAGTTATTTATCTTGTCGTTTTATTTTTGAATTGGCATCAATAAGTGCAATTCCAACTTCACTGGTTAGTCGATTTTTTGTTATTCGAATTTCTATGCCTTCACAACCTGAAATAGTAACTTGTTTACAAAATTATCTATCTCGAAAAGGAAGAAATATAGAAGAAGAAGTACTAAATCAATTAATTGAAAAATCAAAAAAAACAAATTCATGTGACTTAAAAAGCATTTTTGGATTTGTGCGTTATTATTTAGTTACCGGAAAGTATTTTGAATATTTTTATAATCAATATCAAAATAAAATTTTAGATATTATTTTCAAAAAAAATTTAAATATGAATGAAATAAATTCATTAAAAGGAATCATTGAAGAAATGTTTGTAAATTTAGTTGATAGCACAGAATTAATTTATACATTAAATCAAAAAATTTTTAATAAATTAAATGAACTAAAGATCCAGCATGAAGATTTAAAACATGAATTAACTCAAATTGTATTGAAATATGATTTAAATATTAAAAGAGGAAATAAAGAATTTGTACATGTCTTAAATTATATCATTGATGTAATTGATTGTATTCACACTAAAAATATTTTAGATTCCTAAGTTCATACCTCTACCTCTACATATTTAATAAATTATATTTAATAATTTATTATTATTTTCATTTGATTTTATGTTTAATATTTAAAAATAAAATCATAGAATAAGGTAAGTTTATTCATGACTAAAAATTATTATGAAATCCTAGAAGTTTCTAGAAATTCTTCTCAAGAAGAAATAAAAAAAAGCTACAAAAAACTAGCATTAAAGTATCATCCTGATAAAAATAAAGATAACGAAGAAACAACAAATAAATTTAAAGAAATTGCGGAAGCTTATGATACATTAGGAGATGAACAAAAGCGAAAAACATATAATTTATATGGTTCTAGTGAAAATAATTTTGCCGAAGACCCTTTTTCCATGTTTAATGATATTTTTTCGTCCCATATGAGTAATTTTATGAATATGAATTATGAGCAAGATATTAATTTAAATGATATTTTAGGTAGTCTATCTGGTTTTTCAAATTCGAATATAAATATTCCCATGATGCCAAATATTCATTTTAAAATGCACACATTTTCTAATAAAGATTCACCAACTTCCAAACTTTTTCAGAATATACATGATCAAGAAGATAGTTCTTCTTTTTTTGGAAATCATGACCATTCGACATCATCAAATATAACATCTAATTCAAATATATTAGACAAACCTGAAGATATTTATCTAGATATTGATGTATCATTAGAAGAAATATGTAGTCAAGAAAAAAAAGAAATTATTATTGATCGACATAGAAATAAAAATGGAAGTTATAAATTACGAGAAAAAAAAATAGAAGTGTACGTTTATGATCGTGAAATTATATTAGAGAAAAATGGCAATGAAGTGGAAAATGGTAAAAAAAGAAGTGATATTTATCTTCATTTTCATCAAAAAAAACATCCTTTATTTACTCGAATTAATGATTATGATCTTTTATATGTAAAAGATATTTCGTTAAAAGATATATATAATGGTTTTCATTATGAATTATCACTGCCCAATAAACAACAAGAGCAATTAAATATATATAGTAAAACTAAAGATTTTTATAAAAATAAATCTTTATTACATAAAGTAATACATAAAGGTATTCCCTATTTAGAAAATAATACATGGCACTATGGTCATTTATTTATAAAATATAATTTATTATTACCATCAATGGATGAATTATATGATAATGTTTCTGAAATATATGAAGAAGAAGAAGAAGAAGAAGAAGAAGAAGAAGAAGAAAAAGAAGAAGAAAAAGAAGAAGAAAAAGAAGAAGAAAAACAGGATGATAAAGAAGAGAGTAAAAAAGAAGAAAAAAACGAAGTAGAAAATAGTAAA